>SDBT01004914.1_pt1 | contig 22575 bp, 23 predicted proteins | sample 2277101 | NCBI WGS metagenome assembly SDBT01 (sample SAMN10404973, study PRJNA504765) | marine sediment metagenome | isolation source: marine sediment core GS10_PC15, 103 cmbsf | place: Arctic Ocean: Southern Knipovich Ridge | collected 2010 | reverse complement strand
GGTCTGTGGTAGAAGTAGGTGACGCAGAGCTGGTGATCAAGAATCCTCAGCATCCCTATACCCGACTGCTTGTAGCATCCATCCCCGTGTCCGATCCGGACCGGAGCTGGGGACAGGACAGTAAAGCTGTCTTGGTGAGTAAAACGTCTAACAAGCTGAACCGAGGCTGTAAGTTCGTGGATCGTTGCCCTCTTGCCATGCCCATATGCCGCGAGAACCTTCCATCTCTCTTTCAGACCGATGGCTGCCGTGCCGTGCGCTGCTATCTCTACAAGGAGGCCTCTGTGACTGCAGATGAGACAATGGGAAAGGCATTGGGCCAAAAAGGGTAAGGACCGGAGTAACATATTATCTTACCGCACAAAATTCTTTCCCTTGCTGTTACCGGCAGGAGATCACCCCAGACTCATGTCCGGTATTAATACACACCTTCGATCTTCCTGATTACTGCTTTTTCCGAGGACTTCACTTCTTTCTGAAATTCTTCTACCTCAGATGTTTTCCGAAGCACACCCACTTCTGAGGAAAAATCCTGGGCCTCGCCAGGTTTAAGCATGTGAAGAGCCTTACGTTCCTTCCCCACCATTTTCTCCTCCTTATGCTGAAAGAAATAGTCTCGAGAAATATTGTGACGAAGAATAGACTCGGTGCCTCTCCCCTTTGGAGTGAAGAAGATGTAATTTTCTGATAGTCTTTATAGACAAGTGAGTGAGATGACACCCTGGGCTGATATCTTGAATTTGGTGTGGCTAGTATTGAATGAAAATCCTGGATTTTGAGAAAGGCAATTTGACGGAGGGTTAAGACACCAGAAGTCTTCGATCTACCAAATTTATGGCCCTTTCCTTCTGCTTTCCCATGAAAGGCTCAGCGTAGTCAAGAAAAGATGAGGTGGGCATCAGATTCTCATGATCAAAAAATCCTGTTCCCTCTACTTTGCGCACCTTGATAGCTTCCTCCAAGGGAACGGAACCTGTGAGGAGTTCATCTTTCTCTCTTTCTATCACCGCAACCATACCTACTTCTTGCTTTTCAAGCATATCCACACACTTTATTCCCAATTTGTAACCAAGCTCCATATCCACCCACGCAGGAGAGCCATTTCTTAGCTGATAGGTTAAGACCATGGGTGCAGTACCTAAAGGTTTGCCAAACATCTCTTTGGTTTCGCTCTCAATTGCATCCGACAGGTAACTTGCCAGAAGATATGGGTCTAGCTTTACATGCCCGTACTCGTCTAGCTCCCTTCCCTGTTCTATTATGTGAGATTCTAGTCCTTCTATTTGAGCTCCCTCAGCTACAACCATCACCGCAAAGCCTTTGCCTAAGGATTTTTTCCTTTGACCAAATAAGGTTCCTATTTTGTGACAGATCTTATCCAGCTTGCAGGGTCTCTCTGCAGGTATTACAAAATCAGCCCTGCCGTAAGCCCCCGCACCTAGTGCCACCCAGTCGGTATGACGACCGAAAACTACTACAATTGCAACTCTTCCGTGGCTTGAGGCGGCATTGAAGAACCTTGCAACTTCCTCAGAGGCAACCTTAATAGCGGTGGGATAACCAATGGTAAAGTAAGTTCCTGAAAGGTCATTATCCATGGTCTTTGGCCACCCAACAGAAGGGAGTTTGAACTCTGAGTACATGTTCCAGAGAGCACCTAAGGTATCCTCTCCTCCCATAGCTATGAGGGCATCAATTTTTCGTTTTTTCATTGACTCTTGTACCTTATCTGGGGTGGGTCTTGCTCGACTCGAGCCCAGGATAGAACCTCCCTTATTGACGGAGCTCATAGCATCATAGTCCGTCAGATTAACAAACATATCATTAACTATACCCTGCCAACCATCTAACACGCCGTAAACGCGCCAGCCCTTCCTCCTTGCTTCCTCTATTACTCCGGCTATGCCTGCATTAAGTCCCGCCGCATGTCCACCGCCTGTAAGTACTGCAAGAGTCTTGGCCATGTCTTTCTCCCTTATCCCTTCCTGTATCTTGCACCCTGGTCTTTCAGGGAGATAGGTTGAAAATCTTCAGGGACCCTGTTGGCACCACCAAAGGCACGGGTCTTTTCCTCAACAATGGAGGTGATTCTTCTTCTAGCCTCACCAAGATATTCTCTCGGGTCAAACACATCGGGCTTCTCATTTAGAACTCTTCGGATGGTGGCAGTAACTGCAAGGCGAACGTCAGTGTCAACATTTATTTTCCTTACTCCTCTTTTTATAGCTTCCTGAAGCATCTTGATTGGAACTCCCTTTGCTTTTGACATACTTCCACCATACTTGTCAATCTCGTCAATGAGAGAGGAGGGAACGCTGGAGGCACCGTGAAGAACCACGGCACAATCAGGAACTCTTCTGTGAGTCTCCTGGATAAGGTCTTGTCTAATTCTTGGCTCTACTGAGAATTTATATGCTCCGTGTGAGGTACCAACTGCAACAGCCAGGGCATCTACTCCCGTTTCTGCCACGAATTCTTCAACCTGATCAGGATCGGTAAATGCAGATTTACCTTCAACATCCTCCTCAATTCCTCCCAGAACTCCGAGTTCTCCCTCCACTGACACCCCTCGAGGATGAGCAAACTCTACCACACTTCTGGTAAGGGCAACATTTTCCTCGAAGGAGAATCGAGACCCGTCAATCATTACTGAGGTAAAACCAAGAGAGATTACCTCTCTTACTGTGTCCAGGGAGTCACCATGATCAAGATGAAGAACAACCGGGACATCAGGAAAAGACTCAACTGCTGCAAGAGCAAGATGGTGGAGAAAATCACGGTTAGTATACTTAAGAGCTCCCCTTGATGCCTGAATGATACCAAAGCACCTCGTATTTTTGAAAGCTTGCATAACTCCCTGCAATTGTTCCATGTTGTTGAAATTAAAGGCACCTACTGCAAACTCTCCCTTCTGAGCCTCATCGAGCACCTGTCTGAGTGTAACTAATGGCATTATCCTTCCTCCCTATGATTCTGGTTAGGCTATTTGAGGTGAATTTCTCGATTTGTTTGCTTTCTTTCTTGCCTGCCGCTCATGTAAGAGGATGACTGAAGGTTCTCCCTTTCATAAATAGAGTCCATCTTCTCCTCATCTTCCAGGGGCAGCCGGAAAGTAAATGACGGCTTAGTCTGGTTTGTCCCCAGCTGCAATCCTTGGTTCATGCAGTAAGATTCTAATTTGTTTCCTCCTAAAGTCAAATTAGTGCATGAGGCCATACAGAATGCAGCCTAAGAGAAAGCACTTCTAATCCTGCACTGGTTCAGCTCCTCATATTTCTCCTCAGGATCCCCCCAAAAAATTCAATCCTCTAAATCTATCTTAGTATCTAGATTTTTCATTCAAATTCGACACCGTCTTCTCCGTGGATTCCGCAAAGGTCAATGGCTGCCTGCAGCTCCTTGTATTCGTTCCCGGCGTCTCGAAAACCCTTATCTTGGCCAGTTAGCTCAGCGGTGCCAGCCTTATGGATGTTTTGCCGCGTGCCGCGAGAGTCTCTAACATTTCATATAGATTCTCCTAAGAGGCTGGATTGAAGGGGAATTCAGAAAATTCAAAAGTGGAAGCAGACTTCGTGCGTAACAATCCTTAGTGCCCTAGATAGAATTTGGGGAAATTCCTGTTCACGCCCGGGGTTGACACCAGGCTCTATTTTTTATAATGTCTATAATTCCGATAGCCATAGTCATAGAATGGGCGAGGGAAGGGTGATATGGAATTTTGGGGAATGTCCATTGTGGGGCCACTTGACAAGCTGAAGGTAGTTGTTTATACTCTTGGGAACAAGATAAGGAAGCCCGTATTTTGACTGGCTAAGAGGGGAACGCCAGGGAGGAAGAGTACAGCAGTGATACGAACAGAAAACCTCACAAAACAATATGGTGAGTTCAAGGCAGTGGATGGCCTCAACCTTAGAGTGGAAAAAGGAGAGATCTATGGCTTCCTGGGTCCTAATGGGGCGGGGAAAACCACTACCATTTTGATGCTCCTGAACATTCTCAAGCCCAGCAGCGGATCTACATATTTGCTTGGTAAGAAGGTATCCTCAGCCTCCTTTGGCATTAAGAGAAGAATAGGGGTTGTCTCGGAGAAGCAGTATCTTTACAGTGAGATGACAGCAGGGGAATATCTCGACTTTTTCGCCGATCTTTACGCAGTACAGAACAAATCTAGAAAAATAAATGAGCTTTTAGAGGAACTGAATCTTCTTGACGTAAAAGACAGAAGACTGGGTGCTTTTTCTCGGGGCATGCAACAAAAAGTTGGTTTTGCTAGGGCTCTTCTGCCCGAGCCTGAGCTTCTTATTCTGGATGAACCTATATCTGGCCTCGACCCTACCGGAATAAAACAGATCAGGGATCTTATAGAGAAGGAAAACAAGGCGGGTAAGACCATATTTATTTCATCTCATCTTCTGTCTGAAGTGGAAAAACTCTGTGGGAGAGTTGGCATAATCAATAAGGGAAGGCTCTTGGCCGAAGAGAATATGGCGGGCCTGAGGAGAAGACTCAGCGATGTTGTGGAGCTGGAGGTGGAGCTTTCCGAGGCAAAAAAAGAAATCATAGATGCTGTCTCCGCGTTCGATTTTGTCGGGGGAATCAAGAAAGATGGTGGTCTTTTGACTATCAAAGTCAATTCGGATAAGGACTACCGGGCTCCTATCTCAAAGGCTATCTCTGAGAAAGGGGGAGTTGTTCTGGGCATAAAAGTGAAAGAGATGTCGCTGGAAGAAGCTTTCATAACTATCACACAGAAAAACATCTCTTTGCTTGCCTCCTCCTCAGAGAAGGCATAAATGGGGATTTATTAGGATGAAAAGGTCTGTCATTTATTCCATAATTGTTGCTCTCATTGGGGCGGGGTTCGTCGCATCCTTCCTTTTTCTCACCCGGGAGGACTATGGCGAGGTCAAAGGGACGGTGGCGGATCATATAAGTGGTGATCCAGTGAAAGAGGCAAGGATCGTCTTGGATGGTAAATCCACCATCAAATTTACCAGCACTTCCTACAACCTTACGGAAATTCCACCCGGCTCCCATACTCTCAAAGTGACCGCTCCCAATTATCATGATTTTGAGAAACCCATCCAGGTAAAAAGAGGGACTAATGTGGTAGACATAGCTTTGGAAGGGAGGGAAATCCCTGATCTACAGGGTATTATTATCTTCACCGAGCCTGAAGAACGAGGCATTGAAATAGAGATACGCTTTTATGACAGCACGGGAGAGGGGATAGTTGACTATCCTGCTTTTCCTCTTACTATGGAAGGAACACTTTTCGTAAGAGAGGGTGTTGAGGAAGACTATCGGAAGGGGAGAAAGCTATTGGAGGGACCAATTGAGCTTTTTTGGGATTCCCAGGAGTGGCTGGCCAAAAACAAGGGTATAATCCCTTGGGACAGGATAAAGATCGATGCCGAGAAGGAGAAATACGGCATCCTGGAGGTAGTTCTTCACACTCCCCAGGGAGATTTTGAGGACAACAGTACTGACGCAAAGCTTTCACCGGAGGTGGAATGATGAGAAGTAGGCTCTCACCTGCATCTCATACTGCCAGGGTACTCGTCAAGAGAGACTTTCTCTCGGCTCTCAAGGGTTGGGGTCTTTATGTTGCGGCTTTTGTTTCTCTCCTGGCATCCTCTTTTATTCTTAAGAGCCATCTTGGAGCAATCAAAGAGAATAATATCTTAATCTCCTCAGACCCTCTGAACTATCCCCTGTTCATATCTTTAGTTGTTATTTCCTTTTACCTGGCTATCATTTCCGTGGTTTCCATTTCCCGAGAGAAGGACCAAGGAACCCTGGAGGTTCTATTCTATGGGCCGGTGAATTGCTCTTCGTATCTGGCAGCGAAGTATATCAAGGACATGCTTCTTTACCTGGTCATGGTCTGTTTCTTTCTTGTTTACTTTGCGGCGGTCTCGGGCCTAACCAATTTGGCTTTTTCCTGGAATCTGGTGAAGGCTATCTTTCTTTCTATTTTCTTGGTTTCCTGCATCGTTAGCTTCGGTCTGTTCATATCCTCCTTAACATCGAAGATGAGAACTTCCATTATCTGGCTTGTGGCGATCCTTTTGGTTTTTCTAGCTGTTCAGATTTTTCATACCATGCTGGTTAATCTGGAAGAAGAAGCTCTGTCCTCGTCTTTGGTTTATTTGAGGAGAACTCTGGAGATGCTTTCTTACGGGACCCGATGGATTTCCCCTTTCTCTTATCTTAATAGGGGCATGCAGTCCATCGCCATAGGAAGCACGCTACTTTATGGCATGAGCATACTTTATTCTCTTGTCTATTCCTTTGTCCTGCTGGTTTTCTCTGTGCTTATCCTGGAGGCGAGAGGAGTTCGTGGATGAAAAAATCGAGTCTTTTTTTCACCTTAATTTTTGCTCTCCTGCTGGGGATCCTAGTGTCTCCCGGTCTGGCCCAAGCGCCACCAATTAGGGAGCAGCTAGTCTACAGTTTGAATGTATTTGACGGGAAGACATATACATCGGGCTTCGCTCCTCGTGGTGAGGATGCTATCTATATCATTGCCGATAAGAACAATGTGATTACTGCCCGCATCACCCTGGTCTACTTTTGGCCTATTACGGCAAGGTATATAGCTGGCTTCAAGACTTTAAATGAGGAAGTGGAGGGAACCCTGGAGCTTCTGAGGGACGGCAAGGTTATCGCGTCTCTGGAAAAGGAAGATAACGTTGTTTTCTATCCGGAGGGATATTTTGCAGAAAACTCCGAGATGTACCTGCATGAAGAAGCTCACGCCTTTTTTCAGAAATATGAAGATGCCACGAAAGATTATTATGCGAGAATTGAAGAATATTATGAGAAGACGGGGGAGTATAGAGAAGCGTTCGAGAAGTTTCTGGAAAGCATAGGCGAGAGACGAGAAGCGGGGGAAGAGCTAAACCGTGTCCAGCTAGAGGCCCAGATGCCGAAGCAGCCAAGCCCACCTGAGGGGGTCCGGTTCTACTCCACTCCTGTAGCCAAAGACTATATTCTTAACCTGCCCGAGGGAACCTATCAGATAAGATTAAGAGCGAGGGATGGAACTATCGTACAAGATAGCCAGAAGAACTTGGTAGCTTTTGCCCGCAGACGCGGGGGAACCATAGGCTATGAGATAACGCCAGGAAACCGATGGACCATGAAGGAGAACTCTAATGATCCATCCAAGACAATCTATGCCTCAGGAAAAAATACTCTTTACCTTCGCCCTTTTCTTCAGGACGAGTACAATGACCTCTATTATAAGAAACTTTTAGATCCTCAAAATGTCGGAACTTCTGAGCGATGGATCTGGGTTCATACAACCCCTATTAAGAATGCCTTGCTCAATTTGCTGAGCAAGGGAAAGCTGCTGGAGAAAATAGAAAGAGCTCCCTATTATGTTAAGCAAATCCCTGGTCCTGAGTTGGGGTATGAGATTCTGGAGTACAAAGAGGAGGAGTCTCTCGAGGGAAGAAGTCCCACCTTCGAGGGGCATAAGCTAGAGGTATCTTCTGTCTCTGGAAAGGGAAACTACAATTTTCACCTGGAAAAGAACGAAGGGGAAGTAATGGAGGGCAGCGAACGCAAGATCCTTTTCGTGAGAAAGGAAGACACAAACCTCCTTCATGTTATTTCGATCTTCCCTCTAATTGTGGGAGTGGTGGTCTTTATTCAGAGAAAAACGCGAACTTCCTGAAAGTCCTATCTTTTGTCATTGGGCCTTATCGCTTTCTCCATGAGCTTTAAGGCACAGAACTCTCCGCACATGGTACAAACATCAGAGACACGGGGTTTGCTTTCTTTCCTCATCTTTTCCGCAAGTTCGGGATCAATGGCCAGCTCAACCTGACGGGCCCAGTTTCTTTTCTTTCGCATCTTGGCCATCAGATTGTCCCATTCCATGGCACCTTTCACTCCTTTGCTTAAATCTCCCACGTGGGCAGCAATTCGCGTAACTGTTACTCCATCTTTGACATCCTGGAGGGTGGGGAGTCTGAGGTGCTCTCCTGCCGTAACATAGCAGAGGAAATCCGCTCCACTACTGGCCGCACAGGCTCCTCCAATGGCTGCGGTAATATGATCATAGCCCGGGGCAATATCGGTGACTACCGGGCCCAGAACGTAAAAAGGGGCTTGGTGACAGAGCTTTTTCTCCAGAAGGATATTGGCCTTGATCTCGATAAAGGGAATGTGTCCCGGGCCTTCTATCATTACCTGTACCTCCTGATCGTGAGCTCTCTTGGTGAGCTCCCCTAGAAGAATGAGCTCTTGAATTTGAGCTCTATCAGTAGAATCGGCTATACATCCCGGGCGAAGGCTATCTCCCAGGCTAAGGGTGAGATCGTATTTTTTGGCTAGCTCCAGAAGACGGTCATATTGAGCGTAAAGAGGATTTTCTTTATCGTTTGTCACCATCCAGGTAGCCAGGAAAACGCCTCCCCGGCTGACCATGTCGGTTACCCTGCCCTGGCCAGCCAGACGTTCCAGGGTGGAGCGGGTAAGACCACAGTGAACAGTAATGAAGTCAACTCCATCCAGAGCCTGACGTTCAATCACTTCGAATATCTTATCCGGGTCCATGCTTGTCAGAGCTCCCTTCTCGGCAATGGACTCTATGGCAGCCTGGTAGATGGGAACCGTCCCCAGGGGAATGGATGAGGCTCTTCTAATGGCCCTGCGAACTTTATCTAGATCTCCGCCGGTGCTAAGGTCCATAACCGTGTCCGTGCCTGCTTGGCAGGCTACCTTGAGCTTTTCTAATTCGAAGTCCAGGTCAATTAGGTCCGGGGAAGTCCCAATATTGGTGTTTACTTTAGTCGTCAGCCCCTGACCGATAGCTTTTGCATGAGCCAATTTGTACCTTGCGTTCTTAGGGAGAACGATCTGTCCTTTGGCTATTGCCTCTCTAACGAATTCTGGATCTTGCCCTTCTTTCCGAGCGACCTTTTTCATTTCAGGGGTAAGATTGCCCTTTTTTGCTTCGGATAGTTGATTCATAACGTGAAACTCCTTTGATTTATGGTTTTCATTATCTTCTTCTCATCAGGAGGCAGTACCACAGGAGAAGATGACTCACTTATGGCCAGGTCAGGATCTTTTAGGCCGTGGCCAGTAAGAATGCAAACCACGATTAGCTTTGAGTTCATCTTAGAGAGTTGAGATTTAAAATAGCCCTTTTCATGTAGTTTCATTATTCCCGCCAGGGAGATGGCCGAAGCAGGCTCTACAAATATTCCCTCAAGATCGGCCAGAAGTCTGTAGGCCTTTAGGATTTCTTCATCTTCTACCTTTTTTATGAGACCCCGGGACTCCTCCGCCGCTCTCACTGCCTCAGTCCACCTGGCTGGATTACCGATCCTTATGGCTGTGGCAATGGTTTCAGGATTACGGATGAGATGGCCATTGACAATGGGGGCTGATTTTGCAGCCTGAAATCCCAAAATCTTTGGCAGTGTTTGTATCTTTCCTCCAGTTTGATACTCCTTGTAGCCCTTCCAATAGGCGGTGATGTTGCCTGCGTTACCCACTGGCATGGCCTGATAGTGGGGGGCCGCTCCCAGAACATCACAGATCTCAAAAGCAGCGGTTTTCTGACCTTCAATCCGGTCGGGATTTAGGGAATTGACTAGCGTAATGGGGTATTTAGAAGCGATTTGTCTTACTAATCTTAGGGCGTCGTCAAAATTCCCATCTACGGCAATGACTCTAGCTCCGTGGACTAAAGCCTGGCTAAGTTTCCCCAAGGCAATGGCATCCTTAGGGATAAGGACAATGCAGCTGATTTTCGCTCTTGCTGCGTAGGCGGCAGCTGAGGCAGAGGTATTTCCTGTAGAGGCACAAATGACAGCTTCTGTTCCTTTTTCCAGAGCACGGGATACCGCTACTGTCATGCCTCTATCTTTGAAAGAAGCGGTGGGGTTGAGCCCTTCGTATTTCAGGTAGATTTGGATTCTTGAGTCCAGTTTCTCAGACAAATTTCTTGCCCGAATGAGGGGAGTGTTCCCTTCCAAGAGAGTGATAATCGGGGTTTTCTCAGTGACCGGCAAATAATCCCGGTAGTGATTGATTACTCCTCCCCACTCCATAGGTACCTGCCTCGTCTCCTGGATCGTTCTTTATAATAGAATCTAGTAATCTATTCCTATCCTTGTGCCTATTCCTTGGTCATAGGGATGTTTAGTTTTTATTATCTCACTGACCAGATGGGCCATCCGGCTGAGGGAAGGCGGAGCGCCTCGGCCAGTGAGTACTATTTCCAGGGAAGAGGGTTTGGCTCTAAGAAAATCCAAGATTGCCCCTTCTTCCACAAGGCGAGCATGAAGAGCTACATTTATCTCGTCCAGGATTAATAAGTCGTACTCTTCCCTCTCTATCTCCTTCTTGATTCTCTCTAAGAGATGATTAAGATCGGACTTAACCTCCTCCTTCTTCTTCTGAGGAAGTTTTTCCAGAGGGAAAACTCTATATTTTCCCCCGCCTGCGATGACCTTAATCCCCAGTTGCTCCAGGATGGCAATCTCTCCAGAGCCTTCTTTGTTCTTAAGAAACTGGGCAAAGAGTACTTCTTGATTCCTTCCCTTCGCCCTGATGGCTTGGCCCACGGCAGCAGTGGTTTTGCCTTTTCCCTCCCCGGTGTAAACCTGTATGAGCCCCTTCTTCATCCTTCTACCCCACTACATTTATTTCTTTGAAATAGAGAGGAGGAGTCCTGCCAGTTCCCACGAAGCGTGCATCCCTTCCTATAGCCACCAGTTCTTTGAGCATTTTATAAGTATTGCCGCTGATCATTACGTTCTTAATCCTTCCCCTAATCTTTCCATCTTTTATCTTATAGCCAAGGTCCAGATTGACTGAGAACTCTCCCATGAGGATGTTACCCTGCCCGCTTCCTATGACCTGGTCTACCAGGATTCCCTCTTTTATGTCCTTAGTCATTTCCTCAAGAGGCACTTCTCCTTCCTGTAGGATAAGATTAGTGGTAGATGGGGACGGCAGACTATTATAGTTTCTTGCTGCATTGGCAGTAGAGCGTGTCTCCATCAAACCTGCTGTTTGCAAGTCATAGATGAAGCTCTTGAGCCTCCCTTCCTCTATTATCTGAGTACGATGGGATGGAATACCCTCTCCATCCAGGGGTGAGGAAGAAGGACCAAAAGGAAAAGTGGCATCGTCAACAATATTCAGGCAGGAAGAGGCTATGGGGGTCCCCATCTTCTTCAAGAGTGGAGAGATTTTCTTATGTATTGCTTTCCCATTGATTCCCAATCTTAGGGATTGAAGAAGAAATGGAACGGCTTTGGGGGTGAAGATAGCTGGATACCTACCGGAGGAAATCCGCACCCGCCTCATAGCCAGTTTCACTAGCTCTATTAGCCTTTCCGCCAGAGTCCGGCTATAGGTTGCGTATTTGCTGCTGGACTCTGCCTCGCCCACTCCCAGAAACTCCTGTTCCTTGGCAAGGAATCCATATACGAAAAATTCGTACTCTGTCTTTTTGTAGGATTGACTGAGGCCCTGGCTGTTGAGGATAGACACCTCTCTTTCCACCGCTTCTATTTGTGCTTCGCATTCTAGATGCGGGAATTCTTTCCTTACGAGGTGGATGGCCTCCTCACCTTCCTTTATCATCTCTTGAGCTTCCAAAGCGGCAGTCCGCCTGTCGTGACACTGAATGGGGGAGATTTTGCCAGGGGAAGGCATGCGAAAGTGGGCCTCCTGCCCAAATTGGGAAGAGTCCAAGGCTCTTTGTATGAGGAGGCGAGGATCATCTGGATCGGTGGTGCTGGAGAAGCCGATCCTACCGTTTCTGATTACCCTTAAGCCTATCCCTTCTCCAGAGGCGGTATCAACTGACTTTAGTCTATTAGATTGAAATTTTACCGTCCTAACCTGTGATTTCACCCGATAGACCTCTGCTTTTTGAGCTTCAGAGACTGCCATATCCAGGAGTCTCTCCATCCTATTTTCCTCCCACTACCACGTCCTTGATCCTGAGGTGAGGTCCCCCGGTAGCCACCGGTAGGGGGTACTGAGCTCCCTTTCCACAGCCCCCGGACCCTGTAGAAAGAACAAGATCTTTTCCTATGGCATCAATGTTGGATAAGGTGGTGAATATGTTTCCGGTAAGATTGATATCTCTCACCTTTTTCCCCAGCTTCCCCTTTTCTATGATATATCCCTCTTCCGGTGAGAAGGTGAACATCTCTAGATTGGTCTCTCCACCCCGGAATCCTTTTACATAAAGTCCCTTCTCCACCTCATCAATCATCTCTTCCAGGGTCTTTGCTCGTGGGGCGATATAGGTGTTACTCATTCTTACGATAGGTGGATGTTGATAGCTCATCGCTCGGGCATTTCCTGTGGGCTCCTCCCCCATCTTGGCCGCCGTTTCCCGAGAATGAAGTCTTCTCACCAGTTTTCCTTGTCTGATGAGATAGGTTTTTCCCGCGGGGACTCCTTCGTCATCGTAAAGGTAGTACCCTCCCTCTCCTTTGATGGGAGCCTCATCAATGATGTCCAGCTCCTCTGGTCCAAAGACTCTTCCCAGGCGCATGATTCTTGCCAGCCTCTTATTCTCGTACAAAAAGTCAGCTTCAGAAAGATGTCCGAAGGCCTCATGGGCAAAGATTCCAGCTAATTTGGGATCCACTATGATGGTGTACTTGCCTCCCGGGAATGGCTCAGCATTCAGAAGAGACAGGGCCCTCCGGCTTACTTCTTCAGCCTCTTTTTCTCTTCCTTCTATGAGTTTATATCCTCCTGTTCCTCCGATTCCCTCGTGCGCAGTCTGAATATTGTCACCTTTGCGAGCAATGGCTGCCATTCCCAGTACCACATCCACCTTCTCTTGCTGGATATACGTTCCCTCCGAGTTAAGAAAGTATTTCGTGGTGTGGACATCAGCATATTTCAGATCCGAGGTCTGTATGTACTGGGGAGAAAGAAGAATCTGGTTATAGCGACTCATGAGAAACTGTTTCTCCTCCAGGCTGATCCGGCGAGGATCTTTTCGAAGATCAAGGGAGACAATCTCATCATGAGGAGGCACCGGGGACAATTTGATCCTGCCTCTCTTTAACAGATGTGCCTGCTTTATGGCCAGTTCTAAGTTTTTTTCCAGGTTTTTCAGCTGATTGAAGGAGACAAAACTCCATCCACCTTTGATTTTTGCCCTGATTCCCCCTCCTTTCCTTTCCCACTCACCTATCCGCTCCAGCTCCTTACCCACGTAGTGAATTTGAGTGGCCTGGATCTCTTCATAACGGATCTCTGCATAATCGGCTTTAACCTTATTTAGACAGGAGGTCAGATGAGCTTTCATTCAAGAAACTCTCTGCATAATTTCATCAGTGATGTCAAAGTTGGCATAGACCTTCTGTATTTCTTCGGATTCCTCCAGGGCATCCATCAAGTGCAGCATTCGCAAAGCATCCTTTTCTTCCAGAGGAACTGTAGTCTGAGGTACCATGGTAAGTTCAAGGAGCTCAGGTGCATATCCTTCCTTTCGCATGAGTTCTTTGATTTGGGTTATTACTTCCGGAGGAAAAACGATTTCCAGAGCATCAGTCTCTTCTTTTATGTCCTCTGCCCCCGCCTCAACAGCCAGTTCGATGATCCTATCTTCATTCACTTTTTCCTTATCCAAAACCAGGGAACCCTTACGTTCAAAAAGCCAGCTCACACACCCTACTTCTCCCAGATGACCTCCACTTTGACTAAGAATGTGTCTTATCTCGGCTATTGCTCTTTTTTTGTTGTCGGTAACACCCTCGATGAGGAGAGCCACCCCCCCAGGCCCGTACCCTTCGCAGGTAAACTTCTCATAGTTTACTCCTGGAAGTGCTCCTGTGCCCCGCTGAATGGCTTTTTGGATGTTGTCCTTGGGTATACCTACTTCATGAGCCATCTCAATTGTAAGCCGCAGGGTAGGATTTAGGTCCGGATCGCCCCCTCCCCTGGCTTCGACGGTGATCCTACGGCATATCTTACTAAATAACTTTCCCTTCTGAGCATCCTTTTTGGCCTTTTTATGTTTTATACTGCTCCATTTTGAATGGCCAGACATTTTGCCTCACCCCCTTTTGTTGAGAACAATATACCAGAGAGGCTGGGTGCGTCAATAGGGAAAAGGCATGGTTTCACAACTCCGGGAGCCAGACTTTCGCGCAGATCATATATTCTTTCCCTCTGGATTATTATTTCAGAAGGCAGACGGGCCAAGGCGATGAAAAAGATCTGCAAAGGTAGAATCAGCTACGGTATCGGTATTCATCCCGGAGGTATGGGTTCTCAACGACTTTACCCACATATATTCGAGCGATTCCAGTTGACACTGGTTGCGCAATATATCAACCGTTCTTCAAATGAATCCGTTTCATGTCGGCACCTTCAGCGGTCTGAAATCAGGGCATAGGCTCTTTCTGCTTGCCTCAAGTTATCTTTTCACTTTGCTATTTTCATGCCGCCCTTGTTCGAAAAGATATCGGGCGGGGGGGAAGGAGCGGACATCTTGACAATGCCTGTCGACAGGATATAATAAATGTGAAAATATATAAGCCATGCCGGCCAGGGAAGCTTCTTTGCTGGTTTTATGGTTATCATCTTGAGGTGCGAAATGGATATCATGGGAAAATGGAATAGGGCGATTGAGGAGACTAGAATCTTGAGGTCCCGCATGCGGAACCTCCTGGCTTTTGAAGGTACCGAGCTGCCCTACGTATCCTTGGCTTCCTCCTCCGTTAATCTTGGAGATACAGCGGTGAGGAAAGGCAAAGTGATGGTTCACAGGCCCCTGATCGTTCTTCCCTCTCGTTTTCTACCCCAATTTGAAGGATTTGATTTCGAAGAAGACTATGAGGTGGACAGCGATAAGATTAGACGGTTTCTTCTTATGAGGGGAATTTCTTTTCCCTCTTTGAAGTACTGTAATGAGACTCACGCCGTTGATGTATTCGAAGGATGTCTGGAGAAAGCTACGGACCATTTTTCCGAGGAGATGGAAAGAAGGGAAGATGTCCATTCTGGATTAATGGTGGGCCCAGACGACTGTTGGCAATTTTCCATCCTTATTTATGTTGCTACTCTCGCGGTTAGGTCAGTTCCCGACGATCTGGAAAAGCTTCTGGATCATTTGAATAGGAGGAAAGATCACTGACATATCGGAACATTTGTTTTCTTCCCACGCTGATGGTGGTGTGGAGACTAGCTTATCCAGAATGAAGCCAAAAGCAGAGGACGTAAACGGAAAGGGGATCGGGACCGGGTGGACGGTGGATCCTGACAGGGGCTACCTGAGAAGGTAGCCTTTTTTGTCATGAGATCCAGGAACAAATTTTGTGAGGTAAGAAGATGGCAAATGTCCCATTTGTTATTGCCTTGGCAGCCGGTTTTCTCTCTTTTCTTTCTCCCTGCGTGCTTCCTCTGCTTCCTTCGTATCTTTCATTTGTCACGGGCGTCTCCTTAGAGGAACTCATCCAAAAGGGGAAGGATTCCGCGATGAGAAAGATGATCATTATCAATTCCCTCATCTTTATCTTTGGCTTCTCGCTGGTCTTTGTTCTTCTGGGAACCTCGGCTTCTTTAGTAGGAAACATCCTTTTCAGGTACCAGATATGGGTAACAAGAATAGGGGGAATTTTTATCATTATTTTCGGTTTGCACCTAACGGGAGTGCTTAATTTGAGTCTTCTTCAAAGGGAGAAAAGAATCCATCTGGGTAGAAGGCCTCTTGGTTATCTAGGCTCCTTTTTGGCAGGAATTGTTTTTGCCGCCGGTTGGAGCCCCTGCATAGGTCCCATACTAGGGGCTATTCTCTTCTATGCCGCCAGTCAGGATTCTATATTTCTGGGGATTGGTCTTCTGTCCGTCTATTCGCTGGGTCTGGCCATACCTTTCTTCTTATCATCCTTGGCTCTTCAGATTTTCCTAGAGTATTATGCAAAACTGAGAAAACACCTGAGGCTGGTTTCCCTTATTAGTGGCGGCCTGTTGATAGCAGTGGGAGTTTTGTTAGCTACCAACAATTTTGCTCTCTTGTCTTTAGGGCTCAATCGGTGGCTGTCCTTCTAGATTCTCATTATGGTGTATGTGTATTGAGCCATACGGTGAGGATATGATCCTTTCCCCAAGGATCACTAACATAAAGGGGAGAACCGACATCCTCATTAACAAGGAGACCATCCGACGTGCATAAGGATCCAATCTATTCTGGCAGTGACCTTGAAAAGAATGCTGGGTCAGACGATCTAGGCAGAAAACTCAAAAGAACAAGACTAAAGCTCGTTATTCTTATTACGGCGATAGTAATGGGAATAGAAGTGGTGGGAGGATTTCTCACCAATAGTCTTGCTCTTCTCAGTGATGCCGGACACATGCTCACTCATCTTTTTGCCCTGGGGATGAGTCTTTTTGCCATTGTTCTAGCCACAAGGCCCGTTACCAAGGAGAAAACCTATGGTTTTCATCGGGCAGAGGTGCTGGTGGCCTTTGTCAACGGTATAGTACTCCTGTTCATCACTGGCCTTATTTTCTACAAGGCCATCTTCAGGGTTATCTCTCCTCAGCCTGTGGCTGAGCGGGAAATGCTTCTGGTGGCTATTCTGGGTTTGGCAGCCAATGGGGCGGGCATCTTCCTTCTTTCTGGCGTGGGAAGGGGAGATATCAACGTAAGAAGCGCTTTTCTTCATCTTATGGGAGATACGGTTTCTTCTGGTGCGGTGGTTCTGGGAGGTTTGATTATTTACTATACCGGCAATTTCATTGTTGACCCCATTGTAAGTATCCTCATCTGTGTGTTAATTTTGATATGGGCAACGAGGCTCCTGGCAGAGTCAACCAACATCCTCCTGGAGGCAACCCCTAGGGATATCGATATTGACGAGATGGCGGACGTGATCAAGAGAGAGGTTGGTGGTGTTAACGCCGTGCACGATGTTCACGTCTGGGTAATTACTTCTCATATGTACGCTATGACAGCGCATATCATAGTTGATGATATTCCCGTCAGTAGGAGTCGTGAGATTCTGGGGAAAATAAACAAGTTGGTGGAGAAGAAGTTCAACATAAGTCACACCAATATCCAGTTCGAGATCCGCTAGCTCTCGTTCGTTTTTTGTGAAGAGAAAATCTTGTCAGATGAGGGTCCCTGGTGACCCTCGATTTAGAGCGGAGTTCTTAAGATAGAACCGGACGATTCCTTTCCCTCGTACAGAAACTCGACTGCTTCTCACGGGATTCTCTTCCCGCCTCTCATGGCCGCGGAAGAAGATGTAACCTTGACTCGCCTGAAAATTAGGCATAATATAGTGAATAGGAGCGAAGGCAAGCCAAGGTTAAGCGTAGAGTGGAATATAGAGCAAGCAGGAGATTCGAGAAAAACCAGATAAACGGGGAAAGGGCTGTAGGCCCCATTGTCTTGAATTTTGCTGCGTTTTTGATAAGATACCTAAGGGGGTATGTCAAAGACGTTTCCCCAAAAAAGAAGACAGATTGAGGTTTTTCAGGTGAAGGGTGAATGAAAAAGGTGTATTTTGACTATGCGAATACCGGTCCGGTGGATCCCCGGGTTCTTGAGGAAATGATGCCCTGCTTTCAGGAGGTATTCGGCAATCCTTCCAGCCTCCATGATTTTGGACAGACGGCTGCAGAGGCTGTGGATAAGGCGAGAGAGAAGGTGGCTGAATTGATTGGTTCCTCCAAGGAAGAAATAATATTTACTGCATCGAGCACCGAGTCCAACAATTTTGCCCTCAAAGGACTTGCTCTTGCCAATCGACGACGAGGGGAGCACGTTATTACCTCTCAGGTCGAACATTTTTCGGTCCTTCACCCGGCCAAGACCCTGGAAAAATGGGGTTTCAAGGTTACGTACCTTCCTGTAGATAAGTACGGCCTCATCGATCCTTCCCGGGTAGAGAAAGCCGTAACAGCCGAGACCATCCTTATCTCTATCATGCATGCCAACAATGAAATAGGCACCATTGAACCTATAGAAGAGATAAGCAAGGTGGCAAGAAAAAAGGAAGTCTATCTTCATTCAGATGCCAGCGCTACTGCGGGAATCATCCCTGTTGATGTCGCAAAGCTTGGAGTAGATGCTCTCACTTTTTCTGCCCAGTCACTCTATGGGCCTAAGGGCGCAGGGGTTCTTTTCTTGAAGAAAGGCGTCCGAATTATGCCCCTCATGGAAGGAGGAATCCAGGAGGAAGGAAGAAGACCGGGGATAGAGAATGTTCCCGCTATCGTAGGCCTTGGGAAAGCCTCGGAACTAGCAAAAGCCGAACTGGAGGAGCGAAGGAAGATCCTAACTCCTCTTAGGGATAAACTCATGAGGGAGCTTCCTCTCAGGATTGAAAATCTCCGCATTAACGGTCATCCCGAGAGGCGTCTTCCTAACAACGTTGATGTCTGCGTAGAATTTGTTGAGGGTGAGTCTATGCTTATGCTGCTGAATAGCAAAGGAGTTGCCGTTTCCAGCGGATCGGCCTGCACTTCCCGGGCTCTTAAAGCCTCTCACGTTCTAACCGCTATCGGCGTTCCGGCGGCGGTGGCTCAGGGATCTCTTCTTTTCAGTCTGGGGATGGCGAACAATGAGGAAGAAGTAGACTATCTGTTGGAGACACTGACGCCCATTGTGGAAAGACTAAGGCAGATGTCTCCTTTGTATAAAGAATGAAATAGAGAGGAGAAGATGCTCAAGTACAGCGACAAGGTGATGGATCACTTCATGAATCCTCGGAATGTGGGCCAGAGTGATAATGCTGATCGTGAAGGTACTGTGGGAACTCCGGTCTGTGGGGATCTGATGACTTCCCACATCAAGGTGAGGAGTGGCCGGCTTATCGACGTAAGGTTCAAAACTTTTGGGTGTGGAGCTGCCATCGCTGTATCCAGTATGGTCAGTGAAATGGCGAAGGGGAAAACCCTGGATGAAGCTATGAAGATCACCAATAAGAGGGTGGCTGCTGAGCTGGGAGGTCTTCCCAAGAATAAGCTTCATTGTTCCAATCTGGGTGCCGATGCTCTCCACAGAGCTATAGAGAATTATCGAAGCAAGAAAGGAAAGAGAGGCAAGACAAAATGAGATCTAACCCTCGAGCCAAAAGATCAGAGAAGAAAGAGAGGCTCTGCGCTTGCCCGTACTGTGACGCCAATCTTCCTAAGCCCTTCCCTTTCTGCAAGGCCTGCGGAAAAGAGATCCGATTTTGCAAAAGCTGTGGACAGGTTCTTTCCGCAGAAGCACGTGTTTGTCCGGGGTGCGGAGCACAGGCAGGGTGAATTTCCATCAAGGGTGAGGGCCTACCAGTTATGTTCCTTCGACATATACTTTTCCCTCCTTCATTTCGATGATTCCCTTAGCTATTTCTTTGATCAAATTGGGGTCGGTCAACAGTTTTTGTGGGCACTCGAAAAGGGAAAAGTTCAGACCAGACAGCTCATTTCTGAGGTTCTTTCTCTCTGGAAATGGAAGGTGGCCTTCCAGAAATATGAGAAGCACCAAGGAATGAAGATAGTCTTGCTTCCTCCTGTGGAGAGAGGGAAAATCGTGCTGAGATATCTCTTGACGCTGGGGCACGCGGTGATATAATTCGCGAAGATAAGGGGCAAGAAGTGACCAATCTGAAGCTATTCCTTAACCCCCAGGTGGGTATGTCTGGAGATATGATGGTGGGGGCATTGGTGGACCTGGGGGCCACGAGCAGCAAAATTGAAAGTGCTATGGAGGTGGTGGGCCGGTTTCTGGGAGATGCCAGAGTCAGAATATACCCCCAGAAGAAAATGGATACTCAGGCCACCAAGGTGGATGTTTTTTTTGGGCCTTCTCCCCACGGGGTCGATGGGGAGAAAATCAGGAAGGCTCTGCGAAAGGCTGTCAAAGGGCTGTCTTTGCCAGAAGCGTATGCCCAATTTGCTGAGGAGTCTCTGGATATCCTCTTCCATGCGGAAGAGGAAGCTCATAGAGAAATACCTGGCTTCACTAATCCTTCCCATCTGCATGAAGCCGCTGACATCTTAATGGATATCCTTGGCAGTGCGGTGGCCCTCGAGGAACTGGGCTTTTCCCCAAAAAGAAACATCTACTGTTTGGAGCCGGTTTATGTGGGAGGCGGGCAAGTCAGTTTTTCCCATGGCATTTTTCCTGTGCCTGCGCCGGCAACAAAGAGAATCTTGGATAGGTACAAAATCCCTTACCAAAAGGGCCCTCTCGAAGTAGAGCTCCTTACACCCACGGGTGCTACCCTCCTAACCGGAATGGTGCGGCATTTTTTGGCCAGAGAAAAAAGGGAAGAGCTGGTGGTGAGAAAAAGAGGCTATGGGGCAGGGGCAATGGATTTGGATGTCCCTAATGTCCTGGAAGTAATAGTAGCTCAATGAAAGAAGAGATTTATATTCTGGAAACAAATGTGGATGACGTAGATGGGGAGATTCTCGGGGCCATCGTTGAGGATTTTACCAACGAAGGCGCCTTGGATGTCTCCATTCTTCCCTGTATCTCCAAAAAAAACCGGCCGGCCCACCTAATTAGAGTAATCTGCTATGAGAAATATCATCTTGGGCTTGTCAAAAGGTTAATGAAAGAGACGGGTTGTCTTGGAGTAAGAATAATCATTTGCAAAAGATTTGTGGCTGAAAGGAATATTAAGACTCTCAAGATTCTCTTGATGGGAAAGGAGACGAGCATAAGGGTTAAGATCTCCCGGATAGAAGGAGAAGAGATAAACGTCAAGCCTGAGTTTGAGGATATCAGAAGGCTGTCTCGAGACCTGGGATTGTCCCTCAGGAAGGTAAGGCAGGAAGTAATGAAGTACATAACAAAGGAAGAAGGTCAATGACTGCGGCTGACGAAGATTTAATGGGGAGACCCCTGAGGGAAGTTCTGGAGGACTATAAGAAGGGGAGGATCTCTCTTGAGGAGGCTGATGAGCTCGTCCGAGGGTATATGTGCATCGGTGAGGAGGCAAAGTTCGATCTGGACAGGAAGAAGAGAAGGGGGGTACCGGAGATTGTTCTTGCAGAGGGGAAGAGCGAGGATGATGTGGTAGAAATAGCTCGAGGTGTCTACAAGAGGACTGGTACCGTCATCGTGTCTCGGGTTAATCCTTCGCTTGCCCAGAAGTTGAAGAAGTTGGGTAGATGTTTCTATGAGGAGAAAGGCAGGATAGCAGTTCTGAAGGAGCGAGATGCTCCCCGGAGTTACGGGAGCATAGGAATAATATCGGCGGGAACCTCCGACATTCCAGCAGCTGAGGAAGCCAGGATAGTAGCAGAGGAGATCGGCTGCGAGGTGGTGAAATCGTACGATGTAGGAGTGGCAGGGATACACAGAGTTTTTCCGGCTCTAAAGGAGATGAGAGAAAGAAAAGTGGACGCTATTGTCGTGGTAGCCGGAATGGAAGGTTCTCTTTCTTCCATCGTTGCCGGACTGGTGGATGTCCCGGTAATCGGCCTCCCCACCTCTCAGGGTTATGGCTACGGGGGAGGGGGCGAGGCATCCTTGATGTCTATGTTACAATCCTGCTCATCCGGGCTGGTAGTGGTTAATATAGACAATGGCGTGGGAGCTGGTATGGCAGCAGCCCTCATATCAAAGGTCTGCCATGAGGCTTCTAAGAGAAAAGGTAGGCAAAAATAGGGAAAGCTTAAGGAAACTCAAGACCTTCTGCCGAGACTCTACTATTTTGCCGAGACAAAGGACGGTGGGAGCTCACTGCTGGCATAAGCTGAGAGGATCTGGCCAAAAAAGAGGCAGTGATAGTCACCCTCCGGGTAAAACATAGTTGAAATGTCAGGGGCCAGCTCAGATGCGACGACATCATTCTTATGAATCACCCTGCACTCGTAATGAATCAGGCACTCATCCACCATGGGGGATTTCACTTTTTTTCCCGCTATTGCCGTGAGTTTTTGCTCTTTGAATTTGTCACAGCTCCTCCCAGAAGTAGATCCACAGAAGGAAACCACCTTCTCGAGCTCCCGGGGGGGTACGTTGACGGTGAAATCTCTGGTGGCTTCAATGAGTTCGCAGGTAAAGCGGGAAGGGCGCACCAGAACCATGAAAACGGGTTTTCCCCAGATGATGCCCACCGTTCCCCAACCAATGGTCATGATGTTGTTCTTTCCCTTGCCGTCGGTTGAGGAAAGGAGAAGCCCGGTTTGCTCCATAACATCAAAAGTCGGCGACAGGTACTGCGTAAAAACTATTTCTCTTTTGTCCATTGTTTATCCCTTTCAGTTTTTTCTTCTCCATTTGGGAAAAAGCACAGTATTTTCAGCACAAAAATAGCCTGAAGTTTTCAATTTTCTCATATTCGCGAGCTATTTTAGCAGATGAACAGGGTGGTTGTCAAATAATTCTCGACATTATCTGGGTCAGCAATCCACATTTGTATTCAAGGGGCCTCGTATGGAGCCGCATGCTTACGTTTGCTTGACAGGTGCCGGTTGTTTGGCTAGAATACGCCTCAAGAATAAGGGATCTCACTGGCTAGAAGCAAGCCTTGACCTTGAACTCTTCCATCAACACACGCAGCTGGTCAACATGGATCGAGTCGTGTGCACCTCGAAGGAAGTGCGGGTGCGGGTCGAGGA
>SDBT01004913.1_pt1 | contig 22582 bp, 21 predicted proteins | sample 2277101 | NCBI WGS metagenome assembly SDBT01 (sample SAMN10404973, study PRJNA504765) | marine sediment metagenome | isolation source: marine sediment core GS10_PC15, 103 cmbsf | place: Arctic Ocean: Southern Knipovich Ridge | collected 2010 | reverse complement strand
CTCGCTCAGTATTCGTGAATCTGGCGGTGATGAGCATCAAGGATTCGATAGCCTTAGGTGAGACGGAATGGTACAAATCGGGGCCTGATCTGCTCATCAGCGGGCGACCGATCTGGAAATAAAATGTTCACCGGCATAATACAGGAAATTGGACTGGTAAAATCGATTGCCAGGAAAGCCGGCAATTCGGCTATTTCCATTCAGTCAGACAAATTAGGCGACAAACTTGATATCGGATCTTCCATTGCCGTCAATGGCATCTGTCTGACCGTTACAGAGCTTTTCGAGAAAAAAATCATGGTCGAGGCCATCGAAGAAACTCTTTCGCGCACCAACCTCGGCCAATTACACACTGGCTCCCCGGTAAACCTGGAAACGCCGTTAAGGCCGGATGATATGCTGCATGGCCATTTAGTACAGGGACATATAGATTGTACAGGAATCATCTCCCGAATCTCGCCATCAGGCGGTAGCACGATCTTCACCATAGACTATCCCGGCGAATACGAAAAGTTCACAATCGAAAAAGGCTCCATAGCGGTCGACGGGATAAGCCTGACAATTGTGGAGCCATCGGACAGTCGTTTCTCTGTAGCCCTGATACCCCATACGATGGAAAATACGAATCTTAAATACAGGAGACCGGGCGAAACCGTAAATCTGGAGTTTGACATGATAGCCAGATATGTCGAGAGAATGGTTAAGCCTTCGAATCCAAAATTAACCGTAAACTTTTTAAAGGAGCATGGCTTCGGTTGATATTTTCGACCGGCCATGAGAATACATGTCTGAATTTTCAACGATCGACGAAGCCATTGAGTGGATAAAGCAGGGGCGAGTTGTGATTGTAGCGGATGATGAAAATCGCGAAAACGAGGGCGATCTGGTCCTGGCTGCGGAATTCATCACCCCCGAGAAAGTAAATTTCCTGACGAAGTATGGCCGTGGTCTGATCTGCGTGCCTATGCACGGGGAGCGGTTAGAGGAACTCAAGCTGACTCCCATGGTGCAATTCAACACAGCCCTGCACGGGACGAAATTCACGGTTTCAGTTGACGCAGTGAAAAATACAACCACTGGCATTTCCGCCTACGATAGAGCACTGACAATCGAAACTCTGGTTGACGACAAAGCGTGTCCCGATGACCTGGGGCGACCCGGCCATATATTCCCGATTGAGGCTATGCCGGGGGGAGTCCTCTCCCGCGCCGGTCATACGGAAGCCACGGTCGATCTATGTCGCCTGGCAGGGCTGAAACCGTATGGTGTCCTTTGTGAAATACTCGATGATGACGGCAAAATGGCCCGTTTGCCCTATCTATTGCAAATGGCCAGAGAAATGGATCTGAAAATTATCAGCGTCGAGGATCTAATCAAATATCGCCGCCGAAACGAAAAATTAGTCAAGATGGTCACGACAGTAGATTTGCCAACTAAACATGGCAAGTTCAAATTGCATCTCTATAAAAGCTCTATCGACGATCATCACCATCTAGCCCTGGAGAAAGGTGACGTTCGGGGAAAACAGGATGTTATGGTCAGGGTTCACTCATCCTGCCTCACCGGTGATGTTTTCGGATCATGCCGATGCGATTGCGGCGAGCAGCTTGCCGCTGCCATGGAGTTGATTGAAAATGAGGGACTCGGCGTAGTGCTGTATATGCGTCAGGAGGGCAGAGGCATAGGATTGGTCAAGAAAATAATGGCATACAAACTGCAGGATGAAGGGCGGGATACTGTTGAGGCCAATGTGGAACTTGGATTCCCCCCCGACCTGAGAGACTACGGTATCGGGGCTCAGATCCTCTCTGATCTCGGCCTGGCTACGATTCGCCTTCTGACCAATAATCCCCGCAAGGTGGTTGGCCTGCAGGCCTTTGATCTAAAAGTCACTGGACGCATACCGCTGCAAATGACTCCGAACCAGCACAATGCCCGCTACCTCGAAACCAAACGAGATAAACTTGGACACCTGATAGATAACACCAGCGCAAAAGATTTAAAAGAATGTAAATAAGGAGTGATTATGACAAAAGAGATTTACGGTGAGCTGAACGCAACAGGGAAGAAGTTTGCTATCCTGGTTTCGCGATTTAACGATTTCCTTACATCGAAACTCAAGGACGGTGCTATTGACTGTCTCGTGAGGCATGGAGCGTCAGACACTGATATAGCAGTAATCTGGGTCCCCGGATCTTTTGAGTTACCTCCTGTGGCTGCACGGTTGGCTGAACCTGGCCAATATGATGCCATTATCTGTCTGGGGGCATTGATCCGCGGACAGACGCCTCATTTCGATTATCTTGCATCGGAAGTTGCCAAGGGAATCGGGAATTTAGGCCTTGAAAAAAACCTTCCGATCATCTTCGGTTTGATCACCGCTGATACTCTTGAACAGGCCATCGAAAGGGCCGGCTCCAAGCAGGGGAATAAAGGATTTCAGGCTGCGTTATCTGCTATCGAGATGACCAACCTTTACGGTAAGCTTTAATGGGCAAAAGAAGAAGGGCAAGGGAGACGGTTTTAGAAGCCCTCTATTGCTATGAGATCAGGGACGATGCCTCCTGCATTGATGAAATTTTCGAGTATTGCAGAGAGATACATAAATTGGATGATGAAGCCGCCGAGTTTGCAAGAAATCTATTGGGAAAAACAGTGGAGAATCTCAATGATCTTGACAGCAAAATAGCAGCCCACGTAAAAAACTGGGATCTTGATCGTCTGACTACTATCGACAAAAATATCCTGCGACTCGGCCTGACGGAACTGTTCTATTTCCCCGATATCCCCAAAAAGGTCTCTATAGACGAAGCCATTGAGCTGGCCAAGACATACGGCACCGCCGAGTCGAGCCGGTTTGTTAACGGCGTGCTCGATGCCCTGAATAAGGATCTATAATCCGTTTTAGATTGACAGAATCAGCTAATTAATCGTAGGTTAGATTCGTAGAGCGCCTGGGAAAGGTGCTTTTTTTCAAATATGACGGTTGGCCGAATTTGAATGAGGGGAAATCGGAGCGGGAAAATCTGTTGAACTCAAGCCATATTTATCGAATATAATATCAGGATGAAGCTATATAAGGATAAATATTTCTTCAGCTTATCGATATCGGCGATCCTGATTAGTATTATAATATACTGGATAACAAAGGCCCCGACGCTCTCTTTTTGGGACTGCGGTGAATTTATAGCGGCGTCATATATAATGGGGGTGCCCCATCCGCCGGGCTATCCCATGTACATAATCCTGGGCCGTTTTATATCCATGCTCCCCATCTCCCCGGATATTGCGGTCCGGGTGAATTTGCTTTCGGTTTTTGGTGCCACGGCCTCGGTATTCGTAGCTTATTGGCTCATCCTGAGAGTCGTCGTGGGATGGCGAGAAAAGATCCCCGAAGGCCTGGGGAAGATCGGGGCTGGTATAGGGGCTTTTACCGGATCCATCATAATGGGATTTTCATACACCTTCTGGTCCAATGCGGTGGAAGCCGAGGTTTACACTATCTCTATGTTCCTTATGCTTCTGGTGAATTATCTGGCCTTTCACTGGGCGCATGATAATGCACGCCATGGACGCGACCGCACTATTCTGCTGATATCCTATCTCATGTGGTTCTCTCTCGGTATACATATGACCGCATTTATTCTGATGTTGCCCATGGTAGTATATATGGCCTATAAGGATTATGTCGAAAGCGGATTCCGACGTTGGCCCGTATGGGCCGTGATGGCGCTGTTTATTTTATATGCTGTGCCTCTCCAGATAGAAATCTCCCGCCTTCTCGGGATAGATCTGGCCAGATATGAACTCGAATCATTCTTTGTACTTTTTATAATGGCGTTGGTTATCACCTCACTGGTCGCCCTGATAAAGAATATGAAAAAATCAAAAAGCGCACGTGTCTGGACCCTGGCCGCAATGACTATGATCTTTGCCGCCTTGGGGTATTCCACCGTTGCGTACATTCCCATCAGGGCGGCGCATAATCCGAACATCAACGAGAATGACCCGTCGAATTGGAGCCGCTATAAAGGCTTCATGGAGCGTAAACAATACGGTCAGGAATCGATGATCCGGCGGATGTTCAGGAGACGGGGGAGCTGGACTAACCAATTGGTGTCGGATCCCAGGTTTGGATTATGGGCGAATTTTTCGTACCAGTACGCCTCTCCGGACGCGAAAATAACCTTCTCTGATACAAATCAACCAGATGACAGAAGAAATGCAGGGACCGAATTCAGCCTGGCGTTGCCCATGCTTTTCGTCATTGTCGGCTTTTATGGAATATATGAAGCCTCAAAACGAGCGCCGCCCGAGGGAATCTTCCTTTTTGCGACGCTCATAGTGTGTACCATCGGGCTGGCTATCTACATGAATTTCTCCGATGGTTCCTATAATACAACCATCGCTCCCATAGCCGAGGTGCGCAACAGGGATTATTTCTACACGCCGGGATTTATGTATTTCGCGGTAATGATCGGGGTCGGCATGGCGTATTTTCTCCGATGGCTTGGCGACAGGACCACGTCGTCCCGGACACACGGATATCTTGTGCGGGCCATTTTCGCCCTGGCCGTAATTGCGGCTGTCGGCATGTCGGCGCAGACGGTCCGCGCTAATTTCGAGCATAATGACAGACGCGGCAATTTTCTTCCCCGTGACTACGCCTACAATATTCTGAATTCGTGCGATCGGGACGCGATCCTTTTCACCAACGGCGATAACGATACTTTTCCGCTCTGGTATTTGCAGGAGGTTGAAAAAATCCGGACAGATGTAAGGGTTGTGAACTTAAGTCTTTTAAATACCCCCTGGTATATTCATCAATTAAAAGATCAAATGGATGTTCCTATCACCCTCCGCGATAATGAAATAGATAGTCTCCGGACGTATATACTTCCCAATCGTGAAGGGCTATGGCGCGTACAGGATCAGATGATCCAGCATATAGTGACCAATATACATAAGGAGAGCTGGAAGATACCCGTCTATTTTGCCATCACGGTTCCTTCTTCGAACAGGCTTGGCCTGGATGACCATCTGATCATGGAGGGGATGACTTATCGCATCGTTGAATCATCAGGCGACAACCGGGTGAATACCGGCGTAGGATATAAGATTTTTACCGTCGCGGAAAACTTCAGGGGCATAGACGATCCATCAGTTGAAAAGGATGATAATGATCGACGGCTGGTTACAAACTACATCGTGGCGATGCTTCAATTGGCGGATGCATACCAGAAGGAAGGGCATATAGATTCGGCCACCAATATAGCCGAAATAGCCGTCAAGTTACAAACGCAGATTGGCTTCTGGCAGGCCAAGGCATATCTTGCCAGGATATATGCCGCCAGCTACAGGTTTGACAAAATATTGGATCTTGCCAGGGACTCCTCCGAAGGTGAGAAGATTTTCCTGGCGGCCTCGCAGGATCTCATCAAGAATGCAAAATACGAGGCGGCTGTCAGCTTGCTGGAGCTGACCCTGCGAGAATACCCCTTCTCATTCACCGCCCTTAACAACCTGGCCGCCATTTATCATCAGAATGGCGACACGGCAGCGGTCGATAGCCTGATCATGAAATTCCGTCTGAACAACATGGATGATCTGAATATGGTGACGACGCTGGATCAGTTGGTCGAACGCCTGAATCAACTTCCACGATTGCTCAAGAGGTAAATTTGAGAATACTTGCGTTAAACTGGCAGGATTTGAAAAACCCTCAAGCCGGGGGAGCCGAGATTCACCTGGAAGAGATTCTGAAAAGACTGGTTCGGTCAGGCCACCAGGTTGATCTGTTGTGCAGTAATTTTCCGGGCGGCTCGAAAACTGATGTTACCTCCGGTATAAAAATTAATCGATACGGGTCACGTTATAATTTCAACTGGATTGCTCCGTTCGCTATGAGAAAGCTTATAAAATCCAATAAATACGACGTGGTGATTGAAGATATCAATAAGATCCCATTTTATACCCCGGTTTATCAAAAACTTCCCACACTCGTTGTCGTCCCGCACCTGTTTGCCAACACCATTTTCCAGGAAATCAACTTCCTGTTGGGCGCTTATATATATCTTGCAGAGAAACCGGTCGCCAGAGTTTACAGAAATAATCGATTCATGGTCATCTCCAATTCGACTGGTGCCGAACTGGCAAAACGCGGCATCCTTCAAGAGAATATACACGTGGTTGAATGCGGCGTCGACAAAGAGGTTTATCGATTCGACCCGGAAGTGCTCAAGTTCGAGGTTCCGACCCTTCTTTATGTCGGCCGTTTGAAGAAATATAAATCGGTGGAAACTGCGATTCAAGCCTTGCCGGGGATACGCAATTCTGTTCCCGCAACCCGCCTGATCGTTGTCGGCGCTGGAGATCACAGGTCGGTTCTGGAGCATCGCGTCTCAACCTTGGGCCTGCAGGATGCCGTGGAGTTCAAGGGATATATCCCGGAAACGGAGAAAGTTTCATACCTCCGGCGCTCTCATATTTCCGTATATCCATCCTTGAAGGAAGGCTGGGGATTGACTAATATAGAAGCTAATGCCTGCGGGACAGCCGTTCTCGCTGCCAGGGTACCGGGGCTTATTGATTCTATTGATGAAGGAAGGTCAGGATTGCTCTTCGAGCATGGCAACGTAGATCAATTCTCCGATCTGGCAATCAAACTGCTCACCGATGAGGCATATAGAAGAGCCCTCGAGATGGGAGGGCTTCGCTGGGCCGCCAATTTCTCATGGGATAAAACTGCCCGTGATACCGAGGAAATCCTAAAAAGAATAGTTGAATCACGGTGAAGAAGCTGATCAATGTCATAATTGGTATTCTCATCAGTGCGGCATTTATCTATCTTGCTTTTAGAAGGGTCGAGTTCACAGAGATTATATATTCTTTTCAGCACGTTAATTACCTCTGGTTGATTCCCAACGTAGTAATAGTCGTGGTGACGATGGTAATTCGTGCCGAGAGGTGGAGGTATATTCTCCAGCCACTCCGCAAATATGAAATAAAGCAGTTGTTCCCGCCCGTTATGATCGGCTTTATGGCGAACAATGTGCTCCCCGTTCGTCTGGGAGAGATCGTCAGGGCGTATTCCCTGGGAGCGAAAACAGGCGAATCGAGATCTTCCATATTCGCCACTGTCGTGATAGAACGTATATTCGATAGCCTCACGTTGATGGCCATGTTCTGGTTGGTGATACTCTTCATTCCTTTCCCGCCCGCCGTGAGAAAATTCGGCATCGCTATTCTCGCGCTCAACGTAATACTCATAATCTTTCTGATCATTCTCAAAGATAAGGGCGAATCGCTGATCGGCAGAATAACCGGACGTATTCCGTTTTTGCCAGCGCGCTTAGCAGAAAAAATCGATTATATTCTTCGCAAGTTCACCGAAGGCCTGAGCATATTCGAGAGATACAAATCGCTGGGATTCATAGCAATCTGGTCGTTGATTCTCTGGCTGGTGACTGCCCTTTCCAACTATTTCGTGTTCATGGCCTTTGGTTTCTATCCCGATATTGCGGCTTCGTTTATCCTTCTTTTGTTTGTGGCTGCAGGCGTCCTGCTGCCATCGGCTCCGGGTTTTGTTGGAGTGTTCCAGGCAGCGGTCATAGGCGCATTTGCGCTATTAAACAACCTGAATATGATTGGCTATCAATTGACTCTGGAAAAAATCCGGATGTTGTCTTCGGTTATACCGGCATTCTCGATGGCTCCCGTCGCAGCTTTCGGGTCCTATAGCGAATCGCTCGGCCTGTTTGGAATATCGAAGGGCGAGGCTCTCTCGTTCTCGATAATCTTATGGCTTTGCCAGTATGTACCGGTTACTCTGCTGGGATTGTATTATCTTAAGCGCCAACATCTGTCGCTTAAGATATCGGATGATAAATGAAAATAGAGGCTCATGCGCCAAAAGGACAGAAATAAGGTATGTGACCGGATGAAAACCGCGATATTGAAAAATGATAATTATCGCTTGTTGGATTCCGGTATGATCCAGATTACATCTTGTGCGAATTTGACGATAATGTTATTATGAATCGATAAAGAATCGAAGGTTAAGACGCGGTCGGACGGCTTACCGCGAAAATTGAATCGGATATTTTGAATTATGGAAAACGAAGACAAACTCTACGGCAGAAGAAGGGTAAAGAAACAAAGACCGGTCAATATGCCCAGGGAGATTGAGGCGGCGCCGGCCGATGATGCCATTTCATCATCTGAGAAAAGTAAAGCCCCTTCCATCGAGACCCCTGCCGCCGACAGAATTGGCGGATTCGATAGGGCGGCAGAACAAAAAAGAGAACAGATACCGATGCCGCGTGCAGAACGACCGACCGGGAGAAAACCATCGAGATCTCAACCTCCGCGAGATTACAAACGGGATCGGAACTCTCATCAGGCAAGAGAGGCAAGATCGAGAAGGAAGCCTCTCAGCAAACCTCGAATGCGAGTAAGTGTTGTTATTCCTGCTTATGACGAACAGGATAGCGTAAAACCTCTTCTGGAACAGTTCGACGAAGTTATAAGGAGAGTCGGGAGGGATTGGGAAGTCGTCTTTGTCAATGATGGCTCGACGGATAAGACGGAGAAAAGGGCCAGGGACGCTTCTATCAGGTACCGTTGGCTGAAGGTAATCAGCCATTCCAGGAATAGGGGATTGACCGCTGCTTTATATACTGGATTTAAGGCCGCCGGAGGCTCCATATTTGTTTTCTATCCGGCTGACATGCAATATCATCCTCAGGACATACCCAAAATGATAGCAAAAATCGACCGCGGCGCGGACCTGGTGACAGGCTGGAAACAGGGGAAATACCGGAAACGGTTTGTATCCTTTACCTATAACAAACTCTGTCGGATCCTCTTCGGCCTTAAAGTGCATGATCTGAATTCGGTCAAAGCTTTCAGGAGGGAGGTCGTGGATGGTCTCTCCTTACGTAGAGACTGGCATCGGTATATGGTTGTTATGGCCGCTGAGGCCGGATACATAGTTGACGAGTCAAAAGTCACTCTCTATCCGCGGAAATTTGGAAAGAGCAAATTCGGCACGGCGAGAATCCTGGGCGGACTTCTGGATCTTTTCTCTGTGAAATTTCAGATTTCATTTACGAAAAGGCCATTGAGGTTTTTCGGCACCTGGGGTTTCCTCTTCGGGTTTGCAGGGCTTGTCACAGGCCTGGTCGCCGTGTATCTCCGGTTTTTCACCACTCATGGCTCAAGGACATTATTATACCTGGTTATCCTGCTGACCCTATCGGGCCTGATGCTCTTTTCCATCGGCTTCCTGGCTGAGGTGATGGTCGGTTTAAGGGACGAGATTGAGTCATTGAAATCAAAAAGGTAATCCTTAATCAGACTAATCCGGATAAAATATTGAATGCCAGAGACGTAATTAGGCGGAATTGGCCATACCTTTATTTCCTGCTTCTCACTACCACGGTATTCGCCGGATTCATATTCTCAGATAAGATGCTCTTCGGTTCCGATACCGTGGAAGCCGGACTGTTTTTCCGGGGCTTCTATGCCGAATTCGTGAAAGTCTATCATAGAATTCCACTCTGGAATCCATATATCTTTGGTGGCTTGCCGTTCGTAGATGCCATGCACGGTGATACTTTTTATCCTCTGGCAATTCTGCAGTTTATCATGCCCCTTCACAAAGCCCTGGGCTATAAGCTTGTTCTGGCCGTCCTGATGGCGGGCATCTTTACCTACCTTTACTTACGAGAAATGAAAATGTCTATCTGGGCGGCAGTCTTCGGTGCCACCGCATATATGTTATCGGGATTCATGGTATCGCTTGTTTACGCGGGACACGACGGCAGAATGTATGTAACCGGTCTTTTGCCGTTGCTTCTCTTTACTCTGGAAATAGGCTTCCGTCGACGACGACTTCTCTGGTGGTGGCCATTCTCGGCGGCTTTCGGGCTTCTGATTCTGGCCAATCACCCTCAGTTTTCCTATTTTGCCATGTGGTGTGTAGGCGCCTATTTTGTTCTCAAACTTATAGTCATATACCGGAAGTCAGGGAGAATCGGTTCAACAATCATCCCCGGCTCCGGCTTTATCGCCGCTATGTTTTTCGGCCTGGCACTGGGCCTGATTCAGATCTGGCCGGCGCAGGATTACGTCCGCAATTACTCGCCCCGCTCGGGTGAGGGAAGAGGCTACCAATATGCGGCCTCCTGGTCGCTGCACAGCGAGGAGGCTATCTCTCAGATTGTGCCCGGTTTTGCCGGCCTGAGCAATCTACAGAACCATCCGTCGCTAACCCGTGAGCATACCTACTGGGGGAAAAACTACTTCAAAATCAACAGCGAATACGCCGGTATGGTAGCATTATATCTTGGTTTGGCCGGCCTGTTCCTTTATCGAGACAAGTATTCATATTTTTTCATGGGCACCGCTGCTTTCGCTCTGCTCTATGCTCTCGGCGATTCGGGTTTGATATTCAGGTTTTTCTATCACGTCGTGCCGTTCGTTGAGAAATTCCGCGCGCCTTCCACGATAATGTTCTTATTCAGCTTCTCTATTGCATTTCTGGCAGCTAGAACCGTTGATACGCTTCAAAAGACGAAAATAAATCCGCGCGCTGCTAAGGTTTTTCGCTGGCTTCTAATCCTGGCGGGAATCTATCTCCTGATGGGCCTGGTTTTCACCCGGGCTGGATCGGGAATCATGAAGATTTACACGTCGATATTTCACTCGAATATTGAAATCGGACAGTGGAATAGCCTGCAGGCCAATCTATCAAATATATCATTAGGGTTGATCGCCGGAGCCTTGTTGCTGGGCGCTCTCGCCGTAACCTTTCGGGCTTCTCTTAGAAAAAAGATCCCTTTTGGAGTCATGGCTTCAGTTATGCTTCTCCTGGTGATGGTTGACAGCTGGATTATGGAGGATATGAAATTTATCAGGCTCGTTGATCACAAACCTTATTTTGCAAAACCTGCGGGTATATCGTTTCTGCAGGCTCAGCCTAAACCTTTCAGATCCTTCGTTTATGACAGGACGATGAGAACGATGCCCAACCAGAATAGTCTTGCAATGTTCGGCCTGGAGCAGGTAATGGGATACCATGGTAATCAACTCCGCTGGTACAATAAATTCACAAAGTTTTTAGGGACACCCACCGGCTTATCAATTGCAAATTCGAAATTCATTGTAACGAGGGAAACAATCGACTATCCCGGCATGGAATTGGCGCACGCTACCAAGGGTGGAGTCAGGATCTATGAGAATAGAAACGTTTTGCCTCGCGGCAGGATCGTATATGAATATACTGTTGTATCTGATCCCGATTCCGCTCTCTCTTTAATTTTCCAACCGGATTTTGATTATTTCAAGAAAATCGTCATAGATCGACGGCCCCTGGGAGAAATCAGATCCCTGGAATCTGCACAGAATGATTCCGTAGAATTTCTCGATTCGCCGCCGGATCGGATCAGGGTCAGGGCATATCTTTCAACACCGGGTTTCCTGGCGCTTCAAGACAACTGGTATCCTCACTGGAAAGCATACGAGGGCGAAATCGAATATCCGGTGTACAGGTCGGATTTCACCTTTATGGCTGTGGAGCTTCCTGCCGGGGAGCATTTGTTGGAGTTCAGAGTGGAAAATCCTAATTACCTGTACGCCAGAACGGTGTCTAAAATTTCATGGACTCTGTTGATTATCGGCATAGCCGCAGGTCTAATTTTAAAAACCGTGCGTCGGCGCAAAAAAGACTCGAAGCCGGCTCCTTCAAACTGATCGGTCGGATAGAATGGTATTTTCAGGATGCCCTTTCGCTACTTGATAAGCAACATAATTGTTAGCTATAACTGCCTGGAGTCTTTAAAGGCGTGTGTGAGATCACTGGAAAATCAAAAGGGTGTAGAATCTGAGATAATTGTTATTGATAATGACTCGAACGATGGCACCGTCGCCTTTATGAAGGAACAAAAATATAAGGCTATACTCTCCGAAAAAAATCTGGGTTTTGGCGCAGCAGTTAATCAGGCCGCAAAGCAGGCTGAAGGAGAATATCTTTTTATTCTAAACCCCGATACGGAATTACCTGCGAATTCACTGGAGAGAATATACAAGTATGCTGAGGATAACCCCGATGTGGGTCTTGTTTCCCCCGCCTTACGCCATCCTGACGGCCGTCTGCAATTATCAGCGCGCAGATTTCCGAGACGTCGAGATCTCCTGCTGGGGCGGGGTTCGCCGCTTTTCATGCTCGGCCTGACGGGTGAGAGGCAGGCAGGGTATATCGCTCCCGATGGTGACGAGGCGATGGACGTTCCGGCGGTATCGGCCACCGCCCTTTTCGTTAGATCCGAGCTATTCCAGAAAATCGGGGGGTGCGATGAACGATTCTTCTTGTACATGGAGGATCTCGATCTCTGCCGCAGGATCAGAAACATGGGGTTCATAGTGGCCTTGTTGCCGTCCGTTACGGTGTTTCATTCGTGGCGAAGATCTACTCGCAAGCGGCCATATTTCTCGTCCTTCCAGCACCATTTTTCTGTTCTGAGATATTTCAAAAAGCATTATCCAGATCAGTGGCTATACAACCTGATGCTCCTTTTTGCTCTGGTTGCGGGCCTTGTCATAAGCTACATTATAATAACTGTTCGCGGGAGAAAGTAGAAGTGAACTGGAGAATACCGGCCTACGTATTGGTGACATTCCTTGCGGCCTACTTTACCTATCTGCTTGTTCCAGTAATAAAATCATATTGCGTCAAAAATAATATCCTGGACTACCCCGGACCGAGGAAGATACACTCCGCTCCTATTCCGCGGCTCGGCGGGGTGGCTTTCGTAATTTCCTTCTCCCTTGCGGTTTGGCTCGGTTTTATCGCCAGCCCGAGATTATGGTTCGAAAACTGGGTAGGTATTTCGGGAATCCTCGCCGGCGGCGTAGTGATTTTTCTGCTGGGATTAAAGGACGATTTTAAGGACGTTCCGCCTATCCAGAAGCTTTTATGGCAGATCCTTGCTGCTTCGATTCCTGTTGCATGTGGAGTCAGACCGGAACTTTTGAATATACCTTATTTCAGGGTCGTTGAGCTGGGACTGTGGAGCATACCTATAAGTATCTTATGGATAGTGGCGATAACCAATACCTTCAATCTTTTAGATGGTCTGGATGGCCTGGCTGCAGGAATCGGCGCGATTTCAGCCTTCACTTTTGTCATTCTGAGTATCGTCCTTCACCTCCCCCTGGCATCGCTTCTGGCTGCCGGCATTCTGGGCGTCACCATAGGCTTTCTACGTTTTAATTATTTTCCGGCGCAGATATTCATGGGTGATTCCGGCTCTCTCTTCATTGGATATATGCTTGGCGTGGTCTCCCTGTACTGGCCCAAGAGCTACGCCTCGCTGGTCATGTTTGTTCCCATTCTGACTCTGGGACTTCCCATTATCGAGGTGGTGTCGACCACTCTCAGACGGCTGATCACCGGAAGGAAAATATACGTCGCTGACCGCCGTCACCTCTTCCATTACCTGATGGAACTGGGATTATCGCACAGAAACGTAGTCTGGTTTTTCTATTTGATAAGTTTTCAATTCTCAATTATGGCGGTGGGCTTCGTTATAGGTAGAGTTAATATAATCCTTGTATTGGAGGGTGTATTTATTATATTTATTGCCATATTTCTTTCCCGGAAAATAAGAGCCGGAGGCGGGAGTGGATGAAAAATATTATCTCGAGTTTGAAAAACCGATTATCGAACTCGACCGAAAAATACAGCAGATGCGAGATCTGGCCCCTACCGGAGACCGCGACCTCGAAGACCAGATTCGTGTACTGGAGAAAAAAAGAAGCAAGATCCAATCGGACGTCCATTCAAGGCTATCCCGCTGGCAGAGAATCCAGTTGGCCAGACATCCCTTAAGGCCGTATACGCTTGATCTGATTGGGCTTATATTCGACGATTTTATTGAATTGCACGGCGATCGTTATTTCACTGATGACAAAGCCCTTGTTGGCGGTTTTGCCATGTTGGAGGATGTTCCGGTAATGATAGTAGGGCAGCAGAAGGGCAGAAACGTGAAGCAGAGGCAATTCCGCAACTTCGGCATGTGTCACCCGGAAGGTTATCGCAAAGCATTACGGCTATTCAAACTTGCGGAGAAATTCGACAAGCCAATAATTATTTTCATCGATACTCCGGGGGCCTTCCCCGGTATAGGTGCCGAAGAGAGAGGGCAGGCGGAGGCCATTGCCAGGAACATAAGGGAGATGTCGGTAATCGAGGTACCAATTATCATTGCCATAATTGGCGAGGGCGCTTCCGGCGGGGCGCTCGGCATCGGTGTCGGCGACACCGTGTTGATGCTCGAGAATTCCTGGTATTCGGTGATTTCGCCCGAAGGATGCGCCGCCATCCTGTGGAAGAATATGGACGATCCCAAGCAAGCTGAGCAAAATAAAATCCAGGCCGCCGAGGCTTTAAAACCCAGCTCCGACGATCTGATTGCCCTGGGGGTCGTTGATGGAATCATTCCCGAACCCCTGGGCGGTGCACACAGGGATTATTCAGCTACGGCGACGGCTTTAAAGCAAGCACTGATTCTCGAATTACAAAAACTCATGTGTAAAAACAAGGAAGTACTGTTAACAGAGCGGCTGAATAAATTCAGGTCGTTGGGGGTTGTTAAGCGAGATTAGTGGAGGTTACCGATGCTTTCTGAAAAACTTCTTGAAATATTGGCTTGTCCCGGGTGCAAGGGCGATTTGAATTATGATCGAGATAATAATAAACTAATATGCGAAAAATGCAAATTGCGTTATAGAATCGACGACGATATTCCGATTATGTTGATTGATGAAGCGGAGAAGTTTTAAATGGAGGCTCGATGATAAAACTGTCGAGATTTTGTGAAGATGATGTCATATCTTTCAATCTGAATGGTGAAACCAAGGATGAGATAATCGCTGAGTTGGTGGATCTGGCAGCCAATTCGCAGATGGTGAAAAACAAAGATGACCTCTTAAAGGCGGTGCTGGATCGTGAAAAACTGGTGACCACAGGCGTTGGATATCATGTTGCTTTCCCTCACGCCAAGACCCGCGCCGTGAAGGGGATTGTAATTGCCTTCGGGCGCAAAAATGAGGGGACGGATTTCGATGCTATGGACCGAAAACCGGTTCATCTGTTTTTTCTGATAGCTGCCCCGGAGGATGCTATCGGTGCCCATCTCAACGTCATGGCCAAGCTTTCATACCTGATGAAAAGCGAGAAAAACCGGCAAAAACTCATGAAGGCAAAATACAAAGAGGACCTCATAGAGGTTCTTGATTCTAGCGATTAGATGTGGATTTCATTTAGGGGGATATTTAGAAGTCCTCACTTAAAACCGTTGTCGATCGTGATGATCATTTCCATCATCATGATCGCTTTGCCTCTGAGGTTCAAAACAACCTTTTCCAGGCTAGGAATAACATCGGCGCTGCTCCCGTTTGTAGAGATAGATAAATACCTTCTGAAAATAAACACTACTTTTGAAATAAATAGATATCTCAATCGCAAACTCGATTCCTTATCAGTGCTGGCATCATCGCTGATTGAGCATAAGTATGAAAACGAAAGGCTCAGGACAATGCTGGGCTTCGATCTGAATATCCCGTATTACCTCGTCCCGGCAGAAGTCCTCGCAGTTTCGCCTACCAGTACATTAAGATCGATTCTTATCGATGCCGGCAGGGAAAGAAAGATCGATATTAATATGCCCGTTATCTCGCCAACCGGTATCATCGGAAAAACGGTTGCCGTTGATAATAAGACCTCCGCTGTTCAGCTTTTACTGGATCCGAACTGCAAGGTTGCCGCCCGGGTCCAGCAAAGCAGGGCTTCCGGGATAGTTGCCTACCAGGGCGGGCCATATCTCTCCCTGACAAATGTTCCGGTCGACCAGCAGGTATCCGTAGGAGACACGGTCATATCATCCGGTTTGGGAGGAATATTCCCGAGGGGGCTTTTCATCGGGATGGTTGTTAAATCTGAACGAAAAGAGGGGGAATTGTTTCTTGAAATTCTTATCGTGCCGGGTACGGATTTCTCCATTCTAGAGGAGGTTTTCGTTATAGTTTCGGCTCCGGACAGACAATAATGCCTTTTCTTTATTTATTTTTTAGCTGGTTTTTTATTATCTTCTGCCAGGTTGTAATATCTCCCCGTCTGGCTATTAACGATGTATATCCCGATCTCCTTCTGGTTATTACTGCCTTTATAGGACTGAGAAAAGGTTGGAGGATGGGATTGTGGTTCGGTTTCGCCACCGGGTTGACGATAGATTTGCTTGACCCCCTTAACATGGGACGGATGACTTTGCTGGTCGCATTAACCGGTTTTGGGGCCGGTATAATTCGAGAAAAGTTCTATGTCGAAAACAACCTCTATCAGACCATAATGGTGTTGGCGCTTGTTTTCATCTATCAGGTACTTTTTCGCTTCGTATGCTGGCCGGGCCTCTTTCTAGACAACTTTCTGGGATCTCTGGCAGATTCGTTTTTGATAGCGGTCTATTCGGCCCTGATAGGTTATTTTGGGCTGCTGTTGTTAAGACAACGGAGTCGCCTGAAGGAGCTTTTATGATCGCAGACGGCCCCGAAAAGCGAAGATCGAATTATTATATTCTCCTGACAGGCATAATTGTATTCATGTTGTTTATCGTAGTCAAGCTTTTTGCTATGCAACTCTTCTCGGGCGGTTTCTATAAGAAAGCTTCCGAGCAAAACGGAGCGCGCATTGTACCGATTCAGGCCCCTCGTGGCATAATAACTGATATTCATGGAACCGTGCTCGTAAAAAATCGTCCCTCTTACTCGATCTATCTGGTTCCCTATGAGGTTGAAAACCTCGATTCCGCATCAATCCGTCTCGGCCTGGTGCTGAATCGGGAACCGGATGAGATAAAAGAACAGATCAGATTGGGCTGGCAGGGTCGCTTTCAACCTATCCGTTTGAAACGCGATCTTAAGTTTGAAACCGTCTGCTACATCGAGGAACATGCCCTGGAGTTCCCCGGCATAATCTTCCAGGTCGAACCGACCAGGCTGTATCCTGAAAACAATTTTGGCTCTCATATCTGGGGCTACGTCGGTGAAGCGACGGACGCTGATATTGCTAATGATAATTTCGGGAGTTATTCTCTGGGAGACGTTATTGGCAAAGAGGGATTGGAAAAGCAGTACGAGCGTTTTCTGCGTGGGGTAAACGGCTTGAAATATCTTGAGGTCACGGCCGGAGGTAGAATTCTCGGCCCACTGCCCGGGAAAGAGAGAATCGCCCCTGTAAGAGGTTCTGCACTCGAGCTCGAGATAGATTGGGAATTACAGGAGATCGCTGAGCAAGAGCTGGCCCTTCAAGGTTCCGGCGCCGTGATTGCTGTTGATCCCCGCGACGGGGGAGTGCGCGTCCTGGCCTCGGTGCCCACCTTCGATGCAAATTTGTTTTCCGGCGTGATATCAAAAGAGGTCTGGGAAGCCGTTTCGTCGGATTCTCTTCATCCTCTATTCAACCGAGGCATAAAGGGAACCTATCCGCCGGGATCGACAATGAAGCTGTTCACCGCCACTACCGGTCTCGAAAATAATACCATCACAACAAAAAGTTTTTTCGATCCCTGTCGGGGAGCAAAGAAATTTGGTAACAGGGTATTCAGGTGCTGGCGGCCCGGCGGCCATGGAAAGCTAAACATCATCGGTGCCATAATTCAGTCCTGCGATGTTTATTTTTACCAGCTTGGTGTCGAGTTCGGACTCGATCTCTGGACCAAGATGACGCGGGATTGCAGATTCGGAGTGCCAACCGGAATTGATCTTCCGGGCGAATTCGCCGGGCTGGTCCCCTCAACAGCTTATTATGATTCGAGATACGGAAAAGATGGCTGGACAAGATACCTGATTTTGAATCTTGCTATAGGGCAAGGAGAACTTCTCGTAACGCCGATGCAGATGGCAGTGCTTTTCGCCGCCCTGGGAAACGATGGCATTATATATAAGCCGAGAATCGTTTCGAAGATCATATCGCCTGAGACTGAATCTCTGAGAATGGAGCCGGAGGTCGTGGGTCAGCTTCCTATAAGCGCCGATAATCTCGACATTCTGCATCAAGGACTCCTTGGCGTCATCGCCGATGAACACGGAACAGCACGTTCGGTAGCTATTCCGGGAGTGGTGGTTGCCGGAAAAACCGGGACTGCTCAAAATCCGCATGGTGACGATCACTCATGGTTTGTATGCTATGCGCCCGCCGATGCCCCGGAAATCGCCGTAGCTGTAGTAGTCGAAAATGCCGGACACGGTAGCTCTGTGGCAGCTCCCCTGGCCAGAAAAGTCCTGGAAAAATATTTCGAGGACCTGCCGGTGTCGTCGAACATCCCGGATACAATGAATTCCCGGCCATGAATAAAACCTTCGATCTAAGAATATTCATTCCGGCCCTGATTTTGAGCCTCATAGGCGTCCTGCTCATTTATGCCGCCAATTATTATTCACCGGTGCCGGCCGTAAAAGACCTTTACCAGAAACAATTGATATGGCTGGGGGCAGGGCTTGCAGTATGCCTCGCAGTATTCTTGATTCCTCTAAAGGTCCACGATGCGTTCGCATATGTCTATTATTTCCTGGCGATATTGCTGCTCGTTATCCTGCTGGCCTCCTCAAAAGGATCTGCATCCCGATGGTTCCATCTCGGGCCCGTTAATATCCAGCCGGCCGAGTTGGCGAAATTAGCAGTAGTGCTGGCTCTTTCCAGATTCCTGGGATTCCACAAGGCCCGCTTGGATGAATTCAATTGGGTCATTATTATGCTTGCAATGGTCGCCGTGCCTGCGGGATTGATCATTCTGCAGCCCGATCTTGGAAGTTCTCTGGTATTTTTTACCACGTTTTTCGCCATGATCTTATGGTCCGGCATGCCGTTGAACAGGGTAGTCCTGATAATGACTCCCGTCCTGAGCATTATCTTCGCCTTCCATTGGCTCTCCTGGGCTGTTTTTTTCTTCGTTGTTCTAACACTGATACTTCTCTCCCGTCTCCGTATCTGGCAGGGAGTATTTTTCTTTTTTGCCAACTTATCAATCGGAATGGTTACTCCTTTGATATGGAACAATCTCCACGAGTATCAGAAGATGCGAATTATAACGTTTCTCGATCCCGGCCAGGATGCGCGAGGCGCGGGTTACCAGATCATACAATCGAAAATAGCTGTTGGAGCCGGCGGATTGTTCGGCCAGGGGTTCCTGCAGGGAACACAAACCAAGCTAAACTTTCTCCCCGAACGTCATACCGATTTCATATTCTCCGTCCTCGCGGAACAATTCGGTTTTATTGGCTGTCTGATCGTGCTGATATTATTCACTATTCTCTTCTACAGGGGATTTGCCGTGGCTTTGAAGGCTCGCAACCAGTTCTACGGCTTTGCTGCCTGCGGACTCACCGCAATTCTGGTTTTTCAGGTTTTAATCAACATCGGTATGTCCTTAGGCCTGATGCCTGTGACGGGCCTTCCACTTCCATTTCTGAGCTACGGGGGCTCTTCACTTATATTCTTCTGGGCGGGCATCGGCTTTCTGCTGGCATTTAACCGCGATTGGCAGGAGTACTGATGTATCCTGAACTCTTTGGATTTCTGGGCATAAATTTCATCCGTTCTTACGGTGTCATGCTGGCAATAGCTTTTCTGGCAGGCATAATCTGGGCCAGAAGGCGGGCCATCAAAGCCGGCATTCCACCGGAGCACATTATCGATTTATCGTTTGTCGTGCTTATCTCGTCTATTGTTGGTTCACGATTGTTCTACGTTATCTATCACCTCGACGAATTCGCGGATAATCTTTTTGATATAATTAATCCTTTTCATGGAGGAACAATCGGAATTTCCGGCTTATCCATGATGGGCGGAGTAATCCTGGCATTGGTATCGGCTTACTTGTTCTTCGTTATCAAACGCTTGAAACCCTGGGGTATTTGTGACGCCATGATGCCGATGTTTGCCTTTGGGATGGGAATCACACGTATCGGCTGTTTCTTAAACGGCTGCTGCTATGGCCTGCCCACTGACAGCTATCTGGCAGTGGTTTTTCCTCCGAACTCTGCCGCCGGATTTCATTTCCCGGATACGCCGCTCATACCGGTGCAACTTTACTCATCGCTGGCCGGTATCGCCATATTGCTGATCGTTCTCGGGAGCGAGAGATTTAAGAAATTCGACGGCCACTCGTTCTGGCTAACCATCGCCCTGTATGCCATATGGCGCTTCGTGATCGACTTTTTCAGATATTACGAGGATTCAATGGTATTTACAACCATCGGCAATCAGCGATTCTCGCTCAATCAGGCTCTCTCGCTTCTTTTATTTCTCGGTTCGATCATCGCTTATCTTGTCATGTATTCGAGATATAGAAGCAAGGCTGGAACTCTTGATGGTCAACGTCCTTCAAAAAACCTCTGAATTCGCCCGGTCGCTATACAACGATTTCAAGGAATTCCTCTCGCCCCCGTTCTGCCTGGGCTGTAACGGCAGCATTCTATCCGATGATCCACTCTTATGTGCGCCCTGCATCGAAATCCTGGAAACCGCAAATATGGGAGAGGGGCCGATCTGTCCCTTCTGCGGCCGCCCCGATGGGACCAATAAGCACTGCCTATTTTGTAAAAAACAAGAAAGACTCAGATTATTCTGCTGGGGAGAATATGATGGGTTGTTGAAGGAGTGCCTGGCGCAGTTTAAATTCAACCGCGCTATTGATCTCGGGCGCCGCCTCGTCGATATGGCGGTTGAATCTCTTCATCAAAGGATCACCGACAACCACTATGATTTAATCATTCCTATTCCTCTTCATAGATCGCGTCGCCGGGAACGCGGCTTCAACCAATCTGAGATATTGGCCCGACGTCTTGCCGATCTTCTTCATATAGAATTGAATACGGAAATTCTGAAACGTGTGCGGTCGACTAAACAGCAGGCCAAACTTGAACTAAACCAGAGATGGAATAATGTCAAAGATGCTTTCGGGTTGGGAGAGGAGAATGGACTATCCCTTCCGGGAAAGACGATTCTACTTGTTGATGATATCGTAACCACAGGTGCCACGATTCATGAAGCAGCCAGGCCTCTGCAATCCGGAAACCCGGCGCGCGTAGATGTCTTTTGCCTGGGATTCACAAGGTGACAGATAAACCGAAATTTAAGCTTGTCGAGGATACCACTTCGGCCGACTATGTTTTCGATGCTTATGGCATCAGTATAAATGAATTATTCGCGCACTGTTCTCTGGCTTGCTTCTCTGCCATGACCGACCCGGCCAGAGTCGATCCGGTTAAGAGCTACAAACTGGAGATAAAAGGGGATACTCTTGAAGATCTCTTATACAACTACATAGCCGAACTCATCTTCATCAAAGATGCGGAGAAGGTCTTTCTCTCGCAATTCGATATAGATATTTCGCCCGACGATACCATATTGAAAGCGGTTGTCAGGGGCGAACCGATCGATTATAATAAACATATAATAAAGATCGACGTGAAGGCGGTCACTTATCACGACCTTCATGTTCGGGTCGAAAAGGAAGGTTATTCGGCTCGCATGATTCTGGATCTTTAGGGCTTAAAATGAAACCGAATAAAATCACCGAGAATATCTGGGAAATTCCGCCCGATTATAAACAGGGCATGAGAGTCCCCGCCAGAATCATAGCCTCCGAAAAACTGATGCAGGCGATGGACGAGGGAGTAATAAATCAAATTACCAATGTCGCCTGCCTGCCGGGTATTAGCCGACCCGCCTGGTGTATGCCCGATGGCCACTGGGGTTATGGCTTTCCCATAGGAGGCGTGGCGGCATTCGACCTGGACGAGGGTATTATCTCACCGGGCGGCATTGGATTCGATATAAACTGCGGCGTCCGAATGATAAAAACCAATCTGACCGAACAGGAAGTGCGTCCGAAGCTCAAAGAGCTGCTTGATACGCTTTTTTCGACTGTCCCTGCCGGGGTCGGTAAAAGCGGGTCTACAAGACTCGGCAGGGCGGGATTTGAGGAACTATTGACCGAAGGTGCCTCCTGGTGCTTGAAAAACGGGTATGCTTATGAAGCTGATATCGATCATATAGAGCAACGAGGAAAATTGCCGGGCGCCGATCCGTCATCGGTCTCCGAAAAGGCCTTCAAGAGGGGAATGGATCAGGTGGGAACTCTTGGATCAGGCAATCATTATCTCGAGATACAAAGCGTCACCTTCGATAACGACTGCGATCAGGAAACTGCGAAATTACTTGGCATCGAAAGCCCCGGTCAGGTTGTGATAATGGTTCACTGCGGTTCCAGGGGATTCGGCCATCAGATTGGCACCGATTATCTTCAGAGTTTCGGAACCGTTATGAAAAAATACGGGATCAAGACCAACGATCGAGAACTTGCATGCGCCCCGATAAATTCTCCCGAGGGAAAGGCATATTTTGGAGCGATGGCCTGCGCCGCCAATTCTGCTTTCGCAAATAGACAGGTTATCACGCATGGTATCAGGAAGAGTTTCGCCCGGGTATTCGACAGACCGGCGGAGCGTATGGGTATGGACC
>SDBT01004912.1_pt1 | contig 22582 bp, 34 predicted proteins | sample 2277101 | NCBI WGS metagenome assembly SDBT01 (sample SAMN10404973, study PRJNA504765) | marine sediment metagenome | isolation source: marine sediment core GS10_PC15, 103 cmbsf | place: Arctic Ocean: Southern Knipovich Ridge | collected 2010 | reverse complement strand
GGGGAGGAAATTGCTGCGTCTGAAAATATTGAGGATGAAGCCCCTGAAACAGAGCCTAAAACAGAAAAAACCCATGAAAGGGTATCTCAAATAGCTGCTGAGATGAACACCAAGGGATATGGGCTTTAATCTTTCTTATAATATTTACCTACCCAGCCAGTAGCTTTTGTTGGGCAGCCCTGTGCCCAATCAGGTAGAGATGTAACCATCTGACAATACTTATCCAAATCTGCCTTGCCCTCTACCACTTCTGATACAATTTCATCATGTACATGCAGGACAGTTTTGTACTCTGTGCCTTCCAAAGCTACAAGTGCATGTGCAAGAATATCTCGGGCTGTAGCCTGTGTAATATTCTCAACCAGCTTTGCCCCATAGGTGTACTGCTTGCACACTTGATGCCTCTGTGAATCATACCCCCAGAATCTTATGTTCTTGTCCTCATCAATCTCTGGCCTAAAGTAATACAGCAAACGACCACTTAGCAGCTTCAGCTTCAAGAATGACTTTGAATACTTAGCATAAATACCATTGCAATGATATACTGTACCTGTATTTCTGATTGCATTTTTAACCATGCCTTCTATGGCATACCAGAACTTAACTACTTTTTTGTGGGATTTTCTGTATGCTTTGATAGCTTTTGTAGCAAGTTCAATAGGCACATCCTGGCGGTAATCTGTTGGGTAGCTGGCACATTGAACACAGAATCTATCAGCACCCATACCATACCCTGCACCCAATTCAGTTTGTTTTCCTACCCACCTTTTCTTGAAATCAATATCTTTTGTATTAAAAATAATCTCTGCCATGTAGACATAGGTATCCACACCATCAGCATACATCTTTACAAAATCATGCTGCTTTGCTAACCAATTGAGGACTCTGGCTTCGATAGCTGCGTAATCTGCAGCTGCAAACTCCCGGCCATGCTGTGCAATGAACATAGTTCTGATAAGACTTGACAATAAACTGGGTGTTGGGATGTACATCCATGTTGCATCAACATCAAAAGCAAATCTTGCTGTTTCAATATCATGGATTGTACCTTTGGGGAGATTGTGTAACTGAACTCCCATACTTCCCCATCTGCCAGTTGTAGCAAGGTGGAAGGCAAACAATCCATGAACTCTACCCTTATATTCTCTATTCCTGATGGCTTCGTATTTTGCTGTGCTTGATTTTCCATTATTCTTCCTCAATAATAAAATGTCTTTGGCTTTTTCAGGTATATCACTATTTAACAACTCATCAATATGCTGAATATCTAAACTGTCTGGATACACACCATATCTGCCTAACTCTGTTTTAATCTTTGCCACCTGTGTGATTTTCTCAACCCTGAACTCAGTCATGTATTTAATCTTGGTGTCTGCTTTTCGCTTTGCATCACCCATAAGCCTGATAGCTTTATTGACCCTTGGCATATCAACAGCAATACCTGTATCATTTATACGCTGATCAATCTGCCATAGATGCTGCTCTGAATCAGATATTCTTGGAAGCCTTCTGTCAATGCCCCTTTCAACTTCAACATCCTGTTTACAGTATTCGTATAATGCCTCAAAGTCTTCTGGTGTTTCATGCCAGAAGATAACTTTTTGTGCAAGTATCTCATTGTGTATTGCATTATCTTCCTTATTAAAATACCAACCACAATCAGTATGGTATTCTGCAATTTCAGCATTCCTTGGTTTCCTGGGTTTGCACATCTTCATCATCACCCTTTTGCCAGCTTGATCCTTATGTTCGTCCATACCTAATAAAGTGCAGACTGTATCAAGGTTACCTGTCAGCCCGCATACGCTGCTCTTTGCCATTGTGCATTGCCAGTATTTAGGTTTCCAAATCCAGTTACTCTCAAAATAAGAATTTCTAAATGCAAATCTAAATATACACCTTTCAAAATAAGCATTGAATGCTGTTAGGGTAGCCTCATCTTGTTTAACTGCAAACATATATTCTAAAAGTTCTGCAAGGTTTTCACCATACTTCACAATTTCAACTGGCTCATCATTATAAGCATAAGCCATACAAAGAATCTCTGTTGATGGATGCTTTGCATATTTGTATGCCCCAACCTTTTTAATGTCCAGTTCAGATCGTGTTTCAAAATCTATGTGCAGCTTATTTTGCTTAATCAATTTGTTCATGATTTCTTTATTTCCTTTTGCAAATCTTCTCTACCGTGCTTTGCACCATGTATAAAAGCCATTTTGAAAGCTGGCTTAAAAATCTTATCACATAAAAAATCAGCATGTTTTTCTGCTTCTTCTGTGTAATGTTTTTTTTGTTCTGGTGTCATATCACTCATTATAATTCTCCAAGCATGTTATCAATAGTATCACTTATTATTTGTTTTTTACTTTTTGATTTATTTTCTTGCAGTATACCCCACTGGATGCCAAGTTTTACATAGTCTGAAGAACCAAATAAGTATTTTTGTAGCTCATCTTTCTTTGCGAGGTATATTGAATACCAATCTATATCACCAAATGTGCCAAGACGAGCCATTATCTCTGCCCTTGTCATTTCCTCAACAAGTCTTATAACTTTTTTAGGGTCTGTGTTCATTTTTGTTTTGCCTTGTGCATTTTAACATCTTTGTAAATCTTCCTTTCATGGTTTATTACATTCTCACTCCCACACCAAATACAAGGATTAGATTTCATTTTACTGATAGCATTTCGCATACAATCAAGGCAAAATTGTGGATAGAATATCATTGGTTTACATATGTGCATTCTGTAATTCTTTTTGTTATAATTGCTGTGGCACTCTCTGCAATGCCCGACCTTCTCATAGACACTGGCCCTTTTGTCACATATTAAGCATGTTTTACCTTTCATACTATTCATTATTTTAACCCCCACTGCTCTGCCATTGCATCAGCTATGCCTTGAAAAGTGGTACTTCTAATTTTACATCTATCTTTTGAGGGTGAAAGGCTGTCGGTGAAATATAGCTTACGGCCGGACCGGCAAATGTATTTTGGCTTTTCAGGTTCTACTATTTTTGTTGCCTTTAGTAGAGGCAGACCTCTCAGCCACAGACAAGTACGCTTCCGTTCTGGATGTCCAAATTGATGTGGATTTATGATTTGGTTAGCCTTCCTAAAATGTGAGCCAATATAACCAATTGGGTTTTCTACACAAACTTTATCAATTGGTGCGTTAAACAGAGACATAAAAAAGTTAAAAGCCTGTTCTGTTTTTTCTTTCCTGCCCACTATTCGATTATTCCAATGCAAACCAGCTGAACTTAAATAAGTACATGGTGGAAAAGCAAGCATCATATCCCATTGCCATTTCCAATTATATATAACTTCAATAACATCTTTTTTGATATGATTGCAGGGCCAAGGTGTATCACTGTCAATTATATCACAACTCCAAGCATCATGCCCCATAGCCAAAAAAGCATCCCTTACTCTGCCACTAAATTCACAAGCTACTAACACTTTCATTATTTTGGCCACTCCTCATTAGTCCAGAGGTTCCTATGATACACCCCCCGGTTGCCACAAAACACTTCCCACTTATGCCAGTTCTGTTCTTTTGCATAGGCCTTGCTGAATGCTATTGCCCCCTTGTCATCCCTGAAGTGCAGCATCTGGATAGGTATGGCCTCAAGTGGGCTAAACTCATTGTCCAGACCTGTGATAACATACAATGGGAGTCTTGCATCAGCTTGCTCATTGTAGTTTTTCTTTCTTCTTGATTTCTTTTTACTTTTGAAAATTGATACCATGATTCTCTATAGCTCCAAATCCAAATCCATATTTTTATAATGTGTTCTCTTAAGATACTCACCTATCAAAAGGGCATCAGCAATAGCATGTGTAATCTTCAAGTGGGGGTAGAGCTCCTGTGCCTTTTGCTTTGTTACATTCTTATCCCCTTTGCTCAAGCACCCCAGGTATCTCTGCCACTTCATGGGTGTAACATACTCAAAAGGTATCTCAAGTGCCGTCAGACACCCAAGCAGGAAGCCATAGCCCTGTCCAAATGTGAATGAGGATGCAACTCCCTGCTTGGGCATACTGTGGACTTTCTCAATCATGGCAATACAGTTTTTTGGATCAGAATTTCTACATACCAAAATAGTATTGTAAATATCCATTGGTGTTTTGTTTGTAAAACCTGTTGCAGTAGCACCAATTATACCGTGCATGGATATACCACCACTTTTGCCTGGGTCTAATCCCAAAAATATCACAATTTCCCTTTCAAATATTGCACCAACAATTCCAACTCTCTTAATGTTCCATTACTTTTCATAGTGTTTGCCTTATGGCATATGACTCTGATATTATTTTTAACATAACCTTTTGCTGGTATTATTCTGTCTAAAGATGGTGAGCTATCACCAATAACACCATTGTTTGTTTTTAATTTTATACCAAACACAGGGCATTTCTTTGGTATAACAATATCTTCTATCAATAATGAAAATTTTATACCTTTCTTTTTTGCTCTGTTCTTTGCCGAATGGAACATTTTATAGGGCATATTTTTATTTAAGTATGAACGCCTACTATCAATTTTCTTCGCAATGGCTTCAGGATGAGCATAGTAATACTTTTTTTGTAAGTCACTAAATCTTTTTGGGTACTTCTTTGCCCAAGCTATTGATGCCTTGTATGCGTTTTTCTTTTGGCAAGTTGTGCAGTTAACTTTATGTTTATTTTTATTACATCCTAAAACATTTTTACCACAAGTCTTGCATTGCTTTTTCATAAACATTTCCTTTCTAATTAACTTTCATTAGGAATAGCATAACACATATCCTAATGAAAGTCAAAAAGAAAAATAAGAATATCATTATAGGTCAAACTCCCCACCGTCAGACGATGCAGTTTCTTCATAGTCTCCATCTTCCACATCCGCAAATGCTTCTTCAGCACTCACTCTGGAGCCAAGAGGCTCACCATCCTTGACAATCTGAATGGCATTCAGCCCAAATGACACCCCTTTGTTTATGTTGTCATAGGCAAATGCAGCTAGCGCAGCCCGTGCATACATACCACCATAAAGAAAAGTGTCCATTTCTTCAAGGTCAATGGGGTTACGTTGTTTGTCAACCACCCCTGGCCGGTACGATGATGAGGCAGCAAGGATAACCATACCATCCTCATAACCATCATACCTCTCATCAGCATCCATATTATCAACCTTCTTAAATGGATTTATGAAGCCTTTTGGCTGGCCTTTAGGCCACTTCTTGATTCGTGCTGCTTTGGCTGCTGCTACCAATTCAGATATGTCTGTACCTTTCTCAAACAACATCTGAATCCGGTACTTATTGCTCATGTCGCTGCGTTCCACAATGTCGGGGAACGATACCCGAAAGACAGGTGTGAGAATGAAATTTTTCTTCTTTTTTTCTGTACTCATTTTGTTTTTCCTTTCTCAAAAATTAAAAATTGTCATATTTTCCAAACAAGACATTTTTTGTCTGCTATTTATCGAAGTATTCACCAGCATTAAGAAGCACTTGCTCACGTTTGTCATGCCCAGGTGCAATTGACAGTTTGCCAACACCAGGATCAACCCAATCAGCAATATACTCTTTTGCCAACTTTGCACTTTTAACCATACCTACTTCTTTCAACACTTTTTCCAATTGTGTTGGAGATACAAATTTCTTTATAAAGAGTCTATCAGCAGGTACGCTTACGGCTAATGACCCTTTAACTAACTCTTCATCAATCCATTTTCTTGTTGCTCTACCCCTGACCAGCTTATAATCGCCAATTGTACCACCTGTCTCTAATCGAGCCTGGGCATGTGCCTCAACTGCTTTTAGAAACCCAATTATGGTATCCTTATTATCAAGTATCCTTAACATCTGTGTATCTGTCATTGCTGTAAGGGTTTCACTACCATCATTGATAACATCAAAAGCATTCTTAGCAATGTCCTGGGTTTCCTCAAACATGTGCTGACACTTATGTTTTGCTGGACACCATCTGCACCAATCACCAGATTTGAACTTAGGATTTTTAGACTTGCATCTAAAAATAGCATCCTTGATTTCCTGTCTGAACTCAAGAATCTTGTCTCTGGTAGTTTCCCATCTTCGGACTTCACCATCTTTATGCCTTGCTCTTGGCTGGACAATAACAAGCTCAATGACATCCATCATGCTATTGCCACCATCTGCCTCATATTCATTCAAAGCACCAACAGCATAACACTTCATCTGATAATTATCTTTGACATCAACCGGCACACCTGCACCATACTTGAAATCATATACAATCAGCTTTATAAATGGTACCGCCATATTACAGTCAGATGTCCCATAACATTCATCTACAATGTTAATCCTCTGCTCAACTTTGATAAGTGTACCAATATGTGTCTCATCAAGACCAGCTTCAAGCATATCAGTGTCAATGGCTTTAGCATATAGCCAACATGCTTCAATCATTTCATCAGTAACATCAATCTCAAAGCTGTCAATCATATAGGTATCACCTACCAATTCTTCAAGGGAGAACAAGCACGTTATTTCAAAGTTTACCAGAAGTTCACAAATGATATGTGCCAATGATCCTTCAGCAGTGTATTGATTAGGGGCACTATCCTCACCCTCTGACATCTTTACTGATGCAGAGCAGTTACACCAGCGTTTTGCAGATGATGGTGGGTATTTTGCATGTACACTGCTTTCTCTTGCTTCTATATTATAAGTATCAACTGAGCTTTGTAATATTTGTGATGTACTATTATTCATTTTCTAATTGCCTTCCTTTCATTTCAAAATATTGTGTGCATATAGGGCAGGAATGCCCCACCCCATACACACAGGACACAAAACACACACAGACAGACAAGTCTTTCCTTATTTAGATTTCCAGATTGTCATTATTGTCAGCATTTTCAGGCTCAAGTGGGGTGTAAATAAACTTGGCAAGTTCTTCCTGAAGTAGTATCAGGCCCGTAGTATCAAACTTGTCAATACCTGCGTTAGCATTTCCATAACATGACTCTGCTATCTCACCAACGATTTCCCTGATCTGATTCATACATTCTTTTGGGTCATCTGAGGCAAGAGCAATCTTCTTTGCCAATACTTTAACAGATTCAACAGTTATCTTACCACCTTTGGTAGCAGTATCAGCAGCAGCTTTTTTCTCTTTTGCTGTCGTTGCTTTTTTTCGCTTTGCTGAGTTATCAGGTTTGGTGTTTGCCCTGCTTTCTTCAGGTCTTGTGCTTGCTGGTTCTTCTGGCACGTATGTGGGTGCAAGTGAACCATTCAGTAACGCACAGGTGTTCTGTTCAATTACTGCAATCAGTGCATCAATTTTTTCTTCTAACATAATCTTTACTTCCTTTCTCAAAAATTATTTTAATTACTAAAAATTGTTTTTATTTCATACTTACATGCTTCCATTGCTACTAATACCTCTGCTTTTTACTCAACACTATTTGCATCTGGAACATGAGCAGTAGCAGTAGAGACAGGGGGCATTTCCAACTTACTAACCTTGTCTTCGAGCAACTTAATTTTGATGTCCAACATTTGTTTCTGTTTTGTATATTCGATGTACCTTTCCTTGAACCAGATGAGATTATACAGTATGTCAGTTCTTTCCGAATAGCCGTGTTTTTCATACGTTGCTAGTGGAACCTTTATAATAAACTCAATAAGGTCTGGTGATGCTTTAGGCCGTGGTGTGGTATCATAAGAAGCAAACAAAATACCTGTTACACATAAAGCCAATAATATTGTTACTATCAAATATATTCTAATCTTCATTTTCTTTTCCCCTTTCAGGATTTCTTTAATTACCTTTTCTTTTTTGAATCACAGACTACTAACTTACATCCAGGTCCACGCCAATAATTTGCCATTCTTCAGACAACATCTCAATTATTGTTGGTATCCAGGGTACTAAACCATATCTGCTTGTAACATACATATATGGTGCTGTCATTTTTGAATTGGTATCTGGAACTTGTATTGATATAAACACATCATCACCCCAATGTGGCAGTCTCACACTCTTGCCCAATTTCATATATTCAATTGCTTTTCCAAATAGTTGTTTTTTTAACATCTTCATTTTCCTTTCAAAATTCTTCCAATAACTTTTTCTTTTTGAAACCATGAACTATATACCATCTCATCAACAGTGTTTTTTACTATAGGTACAATAACCTTTACTTTCTCAGCCTGTCCAGGTCTTAACAACCGTTTGATATTCTGATCCCTGATGTCCGGTCCCCAGGGCATCTCAGCAAAATAACATACTGATGCCCCTTTTTGGATGCCATCTAAGCCTGTACCAGCAGCTTGTGATTGGGCAAACAGAGTAGCATGTTTAGCCTTTACAAACTCATTGAGAATGGAATGTTTCTTTTTTGTAGCAAGACCACCATCAATCTTAAACACTTTCCTGTTATTTACTGCCATCATGTACCTACTAATTGCCTTGTGATGATAAAAGACAACTACCTTATTATGTGCTTGTTGTACTATTTTTAAGTGTTCATGTAAAATACCTCCCTTCAGCCCTGCTAATATAGAGCGTTCCAATGTTGGTTTATACTCAGAATTTATTAATTCACTACAACCTATTTCGTATTTTTCAGCTAAAACCGCAGGTAACTCAAGAAGAACCTCATACATAAGTGGCTTACCCAAGTCTGGTTCCACATCAACAGCTAATCGCCGTAACATAACACCATCCAATATCTTTGATAGCTGATCCAGATTGGAGCTACCATGATGTTTCCAATAGCCATACTGGTCTTTATAAGCATTACAAAAATGCTTTATGTAGTTTAACCATGTTGTGTATGGCTTCAGCCTCTTTCTGGCAACAGTAACCAGTATGGGAAACAAATCAGCCGGTTTTGCTGTTACTGGTGTACCAGACAAAAACCAATTATGCTTACTTTTAGTGATTATACCATCCTTGCCTAATATGTTGATTGTTCTTTGAGCATCAACATTTTTCATATAGTGAAACTCATCATATATAACCACATCCCAATCAATGAGTCTCAATTTACTCAAAATAAAGGGCTTGTTGGTAAGAGCATAGCTGACAATCACTGTCTTGCCTGTGATGGGTTCCTTTGTATGTTCTACCTGCTGTATTGGATTGGGGTTGTGAAACATAAGCCACTGCTGTAGTTTTGCCTGCCATTGTGGTCTAACGATGGCTGGGCAGATAATCAGGACTCTTTGAGGGAGTAGCTTCAAAGATAGTATGTCCAAAGCACAGACAGCCTGATTAGTCTTACCCAGCCCCATTTCGTCAGCAAGTATGGCATTCTTGCGTGAAGCCAGAAAAGCAGAACCTAAAATTTGATATGGTTTTTGTTTCATTATTTCAAACCAGACTTTTCGGCTCCCCATATCTCTTTGCTAATTTATAAGCTGACCTCCGAGGGGATATTCGCATGTGTCTTTTTGGGTGTACCCGCAATAAGACCTTGAACCAGTCACAAATCTCAGAGCAGTACCAACGGTTTTTGTGATGGACAGGCAAGGGATTGATGAACCCAAAAATGCCTAAGAAGTCATATTGCTTGTCAACAAGTTTCAGAGCCTCTTCTAAAGCAACCTCCAGCCGCTCAGGATCGACCTCGGCCTCAATATAGTCCCAACGCTCGGGATGATGCAGGACTTTACAAGCAGTAGCAAATCTAACTCCATCAGCACCCCCTCTGGTAGTTGATGAAAAACATTGGCCCATGTAGTCTGTTCCAGCTTTCCAACTATGGCAGTTTAACCCACTATTATCTGGAATCCAGACCTCCTCATGGCTGAAATTGTACTTCAAAACTTTCCAGTTATAAAACAGCCCTAATAGCCATGTCCAAGCAACTATCAATTTACCAATCCCTCGTTCACCCAGTGGTTTATGAAATAGAAATCTGATTTTCATTTTTTATTCCCAAACCCTAAAAAACTGAATATTCCAGCCAAAATATTACCGATAGCATCAGCCATTGATAATTTAGTTTCCGGCTTATTGACAAATTCTTCAAGTGTGGGCTTGTCTCTGACAGTAAGAAGACCCTCAATAATTGCATCTGCATCAGGGTCAAGTTCTTTGTCTTTAATTACATCTGCTATAACTTCACCCATAACAAGCTCAATCATTTCATCTTTGTCAGTAGTATTAAAAATTTTTGTTTCTATTGCAGATGAGTCTTTGTCACCACTCAACCACCTCATCAACAATACCAGTCCAATTTGCGTAAGAATTTTTTCCAACATAATTCTACATCCTTTCTCTAAAATATATTAACCATATACAAAACAGCACACAGGCAATAAGCCCAAGCGCCACAATAACACCAAACAAAAAATCCAATATTTTAACCCATGTTTGTTTTTTCTCTATTTTTTCATCATGGAAAGCAGGATGCTTTAGCCCATCGTTATTACCATTAAATACACTCATTATCATAACTCCTTAATCAAATCCTCAATTTCCCTTTGTATTTTTGGGTTTATGTACTCACCTGAACTATTTCTTTTCCATCCCATGATCATAAGTGCATTAAGAATAATATTTTTATTTGTATATGTCATTCTTGACTTATCACCATCAAGGGCATCCAGGAATAAATCTTTAACTGTTGTTTTCTTTATATCATATTCTTGAAAATACCTATTGATAATATCAATCCAGGGGTGTTTCATGTTTCTTGTTTCCTGAATCCTGATAGCCTCTCTCTCGATGTTAACATCAGTGATATATAATCTTTCACCTTCTTTTAATCTAAGGGTAGCTTCTGCAAACAACTGGTCCCTGTCTCTTTTTAACTGACTCATATTTATTTTATCACATACAACAGGCCAATATCTTCTGTTGCCGGTTTCATCATTCAAATAACCAAGTGGGGATGGATTAATTGTGCCGATGAATATAGACCGCCTTGGAAAATCAACAGGTGTTTTTGCGAATGGTGGCCTTATAGAATCTGTTGACCTGGATATAAATGCCTTTAGAGACTCAACCTCAGCTTTCCTTAAACCAGCCATTTCTGAAACTTCAATTATCCATGCACTATTTATCAACTGCACTGTGTCCTTGTTGTCAGTTCTTAACATAATGTCAATAGACCAATCACCCCCTAATATCTTAACAGCAGTTGATTTTCCCGTGCCTTGTTTTCCCTCAAGAACAAGCATGTGATCAAATTTAATCCCCGGTGTATATGTCCTTGCAACTGCTGCACATAATGTCTTAACGCCTACCATTCTTGTGTATCTTGTTTCTTTAACACCACAATAATATGTAAGCCATGTATCTATTCTTTTTACACCATCCCATGTTAAACTTTCAATCCATTCAGTTACAGGATTGTATTTGCTGTCATGGCTCACTTTTATTACAGCATCGAGTACATTTACTTTTGACCAATTCAGGCCCGTTAATTTATCTAAATAATATTTGATATTAACAATTTCTGAATCACACACCTCAACAATGTTCCATTGTACATCATCAAGATCGACAGGATTATGCCAAGGGGCGGGTTTTGTAAATTCAATCTTATTACGCAATTCGTTATACCTTATCAGTTCACCAAGAGGGTTGTCATGTGGTGCTGTTTTCTTTTGGCCTGCACCAATATAGCATATCTGCTTTGATCTGAGAAAATAACAGGCATTAATGAAACTATTTACAAGCTGACCATCTTTATTCATCACCATTTCAGGTATTTTGTTATTTGTATTTGTACCAAATATGTTTCTATATGACAGACTACCTGGCTCATTTGAACCATAAGAGTAGGCATTTTTCACTTTTTCTTTTAATTGTTTCAAACCCCAGGGGGGGTCACATTTTGAGTTCCAACCGTCTAACATCATCTCATATACTGTATCAGGTGGCAAACCCATATCTTTACCAGTCGCTGCGACTACAAAGGTATGCTCATCCCCCTTCTCCCCCTGGATAGCACCATCACACCCCTGTAGATAATGCTGGTACCTTGTAACTGTTGCAGCATCATCCATGTACTTGGACTGCCTGTGTCGAGGTGCGTGTGTCTTGCTGTGTGTCTCTGCAAGTGCATTAAGTAGTTCAGGTGGAGCATCAACCATATCCGCTAACTTTGACCCTTTATAGGGTTTGTACATCTCTTTGGTGTCCGGGTGTATACTCCCTGGGCCAACCACTTGTGTGCCCTTTGTCTTAAATTCCACACCTGGGTATCCGTGCAGTAATTTTTTTATCACAAGGCTTGCTGGTTTCTTATAATAGAAATGATACCCCCCTGAGCCAGTCCTTACTACAAATGTCTTTGATAACTTAATGTCATTTTTTAGTTTTGCAAATGAATTTTCATCATTTTTGAAATTTCTGGGATCAACATCAATAACAAGCTGGTCATGCTGTAGCACAATACCATAATTCCCCTGTGTGTTGAATTTAGACCTGAATGGCAGCTTTGTCCAATTATGCTCCATTGGTCTTTTGGATTGAGGTCTGAGCTTAACTAATACAAACCCCTCATCCTTGTACTTACTTATTGCTTTTTGTCTTAACAAAAGTCCAGTGTCCATCCTGACCTCTTTTATATGCTTCTTTTGCATCCATATCATTTTTCTTTCACTCTTCTGTCTTCGCCGGTTAGCTGTTTTTCCCTTGAATTTAATTTCATCTGTATACTTGCTCTTATCGGGGTATTTTTATCTGGTTAAACACTTCGTCATTGTAAAATTCCGGCCAACTTCCACACTGAAGAATTTTGCAACAAAGTATATCTGTAGGCATATTTATCTCGTCCCATCCACAAATCAATTTTTGGTCATTCTTTTCTTTGTGGGCGTGTGGACATTGTTGACATTCCCACATTTTCAATAAATCCGCTAACTTTACTGTTTTCATTTTATTTGCCGCCTTTCTGCTCATCTGCCCCATTGTTTTACAGAATGTAATTCTTTGAGTTCATTCAATTTGTCGTATATCTCTCTACGTAAATTATTGCTGGGGCAATAGGCACATCCAAATGTATATTTACCTAAAGCCGCTATGACCATTTTTAATTCAAATCGTTTTTGCGCCTTATATTGCCGTTGTGTTTGTATGCCCATGTTTTTTAATATATACTTTGGTACTTTTCTCATATCATTCACCGCCTTTCACTCTTCTGTCTTCACTATTTTTTGACGGCATTTAGGACAGATGCCTTCCTTTTTGCATTCTTCTTCATAACTTCTTTTCTTCTTGTAATATATATTTCGCTGTATTTCATCTTCTTGTCTACGAAGTGTTGCTCTATCTCTTTTAATAGCTTCTGTACACCAAGTACCCATATCATTCACCACCTTTCCTTGAACTTTTGCACTGCCAGTTTCTCAATTTGCCTATTGCGCTCATTGTTGACGTTGACTATATGCGATTCAACCACTTTGAGTTTGGGCATTATCTCAGCAGGCAAGGCTTTTGGTGACGGCACTGGTAACTCAATATCGTCCCAACCTCTTTGGTTTAGCCAAGTTATACAATCCCCTTTAACATTTTTCATCATAAATTCTTGTTATTGTTTTTATTTGTTTTTCTGAATAGCTTATTGGTGGGTAATCTATTAAATTTGCAATAAATCTCTTTTCCCAATCTGATAATTTTTTGCCAAAAGTATCTATATGGTCAACATACATACTTGGTTGTTCTACTATATCATAATTCCTTTATCATTTCCTGTACTTCAATGTATTTAGATATGCTGCCCTTTGTTACATACCGCCTGCAAAAACCGTCAACAGTGTTAAGCTGCCCTTCTAAAATAAGTTTTCTAACACTACTATCACACATCTCCAAAGCCTTTGTTGCCTCTCGTATAGTTATGGCATCCAAATAGTATGCTTCTATTGTATTTGGGTTTCTTGGTTCTGGTACTTTTAACCATTTACTCACAGTTTCATCAGAAATAAAATATGTGTCATACTTTTTTACATAATCAATTCTTTCTTCTATGACATATTTTTTCAAACTGTGTGTATTTATGTTAAGTACCCTGGCAGCTTGTATGATTGTTTTATAACCATCCAGTTTAACCTTTGGTTCTGCTATTACACCCCCTTCAATAATTTTATCAATTTCATCCTGAGTGATTGCCCGAAAATGATCTATCTGTAGAAAACTAATTTTCCGCTGGTCTATGTAGTTACACAGAGTACGATATGACTTGCCTGTGAGGCACGCTGCCTCTCTTAACGAAAACAAATTATGACTGTTTGGGTTTTCCATATTACGTCAACAGTGTTTCTCTTATCCATTGTTGAATAGAAGGTATCTTGCCTTTACAACCAATAATATGTTTCTTGAATTTGCTTTGCAATCGTAAATATGCCTTTTTATTAAATCTGATATTTACCTGAATATCATCAATGCTTTTATTGTTGTTTTCTTCTATACTCATTTTGTCAATTCCTTTTCAATTTTCTTCCAGTAAGGTTTTGTACATTCTTTTCTATAACCATTTGGCCCCCCATTATGGATTTTGGCCATATCTTCAAACGTAGGAGGCCGTTTAAGCCGTTTTTCTGTGGCATAGTGTCCGATGTATGCCTTGGCCATAGATCGGCTCAATTTGGGATCATAGCGGTCGCTGTAGCTATATCTCTGCTCTCTGAGTATGCGGTTTACATCGTCAACATAAATTTTCCATATTTGAAAACTTCCTACTGCATTACCGTTATCTCCAATTGCCTTAGCATTGCCACCAGACTCAACCTGTTTAATGGCATCCAGCAAATCATCAAATGAAATAATGGGGGCTTGTAGAATATTCTCTTGCAAACCCCCATCTTTGGAGGAGGGCGGTGAAAAGTTTGTTGCTGCTGCTGCTGCCATCACTACTATACATGCTACACATATTTTAATACTCATTTTCAAATCTCCGTTTGCCCCCCAATAGCAATATATTATTCTATCATGCTTCATACTGTCAACATAATAATAAAATAAATTTACATATTTTCTGTAATTGCTGTGTAATGCTGCCTTTATCTTAGATAAATTTATTTTTCTGCATTAAGTGAACAGATAACCATAACAATCAATACAAACAATAAATTCCTCAATAGCACCTGTTTTGTTGTTTTTCCCACAAATTTTATACCTATCACCTGCCAATTCATCACCACAAGTTTGGCATGGTGCTTTGCCAAAATAACTTGCGGTATCAGCAGGTAAAAACAAATTGTGGACGTGGAAAAGATTGCCCTGTATTTTTTTAAGCCAATCGCTGTCCTCACATTCACAACAATTATTATTACACGTTCTGCATATTTCTAACTGTTCTGTTTTTGTTTTCATAATTAAACCCTTTCAAAAAAGTTAATATCTATTAAAGTTTCCAATCCCTGTCCTTTGGTATAAAAAGTGTCCAGCCAATCGCATAGAGCGTACAAAATATGGCTTTTAGTAGTTTTCTCATTTTTTACCTCTATGCTTTCTGGCTTGTGGCCTATATTTCTATTGGTTGTTTAGTTAGAGATAAATAAGCCAGTTTTCCTATTTCATAACAACCCGAACCATCAACGCTATCTAACCAATAAACTTGTCGAGTGTGTCGTTCGCCTTGTCTTTTTTTAGTTTCTGTTTTGCCAGTCGAGACAGTTGCAAGTTGGCGGTCAAATGCTTCTCGAAGAGTCATAATACTACCGTCAAATTCGCCTAATTCGCATAATTTCATAGTCCTAATCCCTTTCAAAAAAGGTTAGTTAGTTTCCGGCTTATTAAAACTATTCTGTTCTATCGTGCAGCGGGACTGGATAAACAAACGGGAAACGGCTGTCTGATGTTTTAATGAAACAGCCACCCATCATAAACCAGCCTTCCAGCTTTTCGCCCCTGTAATTGCAAGGATAGGCCGAATAATACAAACTGCCGCAAGGCTTGCGCTCCTCGATAATAACCGGCGGAGCTTTGTCATCAGGAGTAAAAATTGCAACAGCAGGCTCAAAATCACCATTGAGCCGCTTGACACCTAATAATGTAACTGTTTTGCATCTGGCCGAAATGCCACTATTTGAGCAGTTCCCTATTTCTTTTGATTCATAAATGTCACAGATCAAACCTTTTATTTTCATCTGTTCAGTTTTCATAATTCTATTCCTTAAAAGAGGTTAGTTTTAGTTTCCAGCCTGTGGCCTATTGGTTTATTCTAATAATTTGTTATCTGCAGTAATACCTGGTGTTATAATTCTGACAATATCTCGTTTGATAGTACCATCAGGCTTTTTATTAGTGTCTTTAACAACTACAACTTTATGACCAGCCTGAACCAGTTTAATAATGTATGTTTCAATAGAATGGTAGGGTGATCCTGCCATCTGGACATTACAACGGGTGGTTGTTAGTGTTAATCCACAAACAAGGTTAAGGATTTTAGCACTATTCCCAAAAGCTTCAAAAAAATCACCCATTTGCATTAAAATAACTGAGTCTGGACATTGTGTTTCAAATTTTTTATACTGTTTTATTGCCGGTGTTTCCATAGTAAAAACCCTTTCAAATAAGTTAATATTTTCAGTAAAAAACAGTTGCTCCCGAATATAGAGTAGGCATTCGGTAAGGATCACTTAATAAACAATTTTCCGGTTTCTGTGAACTCATATTCGTTTGCTTCGATTGTCTCGATTATAGACTCTTTGTTCTCATAAATACATTCAGCTAAAAACCACGGTGTGTGCATCCTTTCCATTTCAACAGCACATTGCCAATATGTGGACTGTTCGTTCATTGTGTTGATTTCAAACTGTATTTGATCGCTGATAGCTTGCTCTTTTGCTTTGTCTGATAATTCGCTGAAATCGTAAACTTTTGTTCTAATTGTGTGTATTCTCATAATTCTGATCTCCGTTAAAAGTTATCATTTATTGCTACTATTAGTATACAATGCTATCGGCATTTGTCAACAACAAACTTCAAAGTTTTTTCAAGGGTATTTATAAAAGTATATTAGACAGGGCATTACAAACGAAAATTTTTTTCATTATATTGATAAAATAAGGGGATACTATTTGATATGACAACAAGTTACAACACAAAAATAATGTACAACATTAAAATGCTTAAAAGAAGGCACTTATACACTTCATCTTCCTAATACAGTAACAAATGGAATTATTTTTGGAACAAGTATTTTTGGGGAATAACTTTTGATATTACCTTATCTTAACACTAATTATAAAAATATTATAGGGATAATAGTAAATGTAGATTACCCAGCTTAACATAATCCTATATATGGCCTTATAGCTCTATACCCAGTAGGCTTTTTTTGGTTGAAGGTAAGTCGTTGCAGTATCAGATACCATTCCCCAAAATATCACCGAACATGGATTATGCCTTTTAATGATATATGGCATAAGTCTTTACATAGCAAAGAGTTAACCGCTAAATCAGGTATTATGGAAATGTTACACATTTTAAGAAAATGGCCTAAGTACTTGCATAGCATAGACATACCAATAAATCAAGACAAAAAATTATTTGATGGTAAACACTGGTAGCCTGGCCGCAATGCCAATTTGTAAGTGTAGCCTAAAGGCTTCTATCTTTTTTCATAGGGGGGCAATTTTCTATTTTGAACCCCCGCCCCCATGAAAATTTGGGGGTATGCCCCCCTGAGAGGGTGGTGCTGTGTGAGTCATATATCATCTATTTATCTTGTACCGGTCATTTTCCCCCAAATATGAATCCTGACAACCATAAACAAGACTTCAAGTATCCACAATACAATCTTTTTAGTTTTATGCTTGACATACAACACACAGCCCTTATATCCTCTCTATGTGCTCAAATATAAAATTTGAATTTATGAAAGGAAATACAAAATGGAAACTGAAGACAAGAACTATTTCAATGTGGGAGTATTTGGTGACTACTTTGTAGCTGGCACTGAGGGCAATGTCATCCGATCATTTGGATACATCACCCTGCGTATGAGAGTATGGGACAACTGCCAAAACTTAGCAAGGTTTCATATCATCCCAAATCTCTTAAGGGAAGCCGACCCTGAGTTCCAGAACATACGTAAGTGCGTGGTGACAAAGGTAAGCACATCAGATGGTGAACCTGTGTATAACATCCCCCTTGCATTCATGTCCAGAGAGGATATTGCTATGGAAGTCAAGTCCAACAAAATCCCTCTCAGAGTAGACATGTGTAATGATATTATTGAACTCAGGAAGAAACTACGTTTTGCACGATCCAATCCGACAGAGTTTGCAAAGCAGGAATCAAAGCGTATCAAATCTTACAACAAAATTGATGATGCTATGGTTCTCAACAAAGATGTCTTTGCTAAGATTAGGGAGAAGGGGAAGGACTTGTTGTCTGGTAAGATTGAACATAAACCCTTTGTGGGTGTTGGGGGAACACAGCAAGTAGCCAAAGAGGATATTACACAAGAAGCAAATAAAACTGTTGTGTCAGTTTTGCCAGAAGTTAAAATTGAAAACCCAAATGATAACAAAGAGCCAAGTGAAACAGATGTGTTCAACCTATAATGGATGACTACCTTGATAAAATTTTATGTGGTGGGGTTGTGGGCAGCTCCAAGCAGTGTGCCCATCCTATAAAGCAAGAACTTGCCCCCCTCACTACACCAAAGCCATTAACTGTTATGGGTTTATATAACACCCCTGTTATTGTTGAAGACCCTGTGCGGTTCCGTAATGATATTCAGACTATGGTTATGGCACAGATGCTAAAGGGTTTACCTGATGAGGAACAAATAGACAAAATAAACAATGAGGGGTCCATGATAGAGATTGCAACTATTAGACAACTTGTGAAAGCGGCTAATGGTGATTTGGACAGCTTCAAGTATATGATGGATAGAGTCCTTGGTAAACCTGTCAACCAGACCAACACTGTGAGTATGTCAGTCAGTTATGAACAGATGCTTAATGAGCTTGATCCTAATGAAGTTATAGAACCCAAACATGTTTTTTGTGAAGAGGTGTAATCAATGAATGCTTTTGATGAGTTAGTAAAAAAAATAAATGATGGTGAACTCACTTATGGTGATATGCAAAGGGCAGCAAGGGCACAGGTTAGACACCGTAAGGATTTACCCGAAGGTATAAAAAGTATATTATCTGGTGAAAGTCGTAGCAACACCGGGATATTATTTGAGATGTTTCAACCGTTTGCAGGAGTTATAGGGGCAATTGAACTTGCTTATAGGAGAGGATATGCGGCTGGTATTGGAGATTCTAATAAAGATAAAGCATAATGCCAACATTATCACAAAGACAATTACAAACGCACAACCGCCTGAAGGATGATTACCCATTCTATGCAAAGAATTTCCTGAAGATAGCAAGCAAAGCTGGTCCTCTTGTTGATTTTCATTTCACTATGGCACAGCAATACATACATGACCGGCTTGAGAAGCAAAAAAAAGAAACAGGAATGGTAAGGGCTTATGTTGTTAAAGCCCGGCAGATAAGATGTTCCAGTTATACCCAGGGGAGAATTTTTCACAAGAGTGCATATACCCCAAACATAAAATCATTTATACTAACACACAGGGATGATGCTACTGATAATTTGTTTGGCATGTCAAAAACTTTCCTTGATAAACTTATTGAACACACACCAGCAATGGCTCCTGAGATGATTTCAGCTACAGGTCATAAGTTGGTATTTAAGAATGGTGCAAAATATGGCCTGGGTACAGCAGCATCACCCAATGTTGGCAGGTCAATGACAGTACAGTTGTTTCATGGGAGTGAGGTTGCCTTTTGGCAATACGCAGATGAAATACAAACAGGTATTCTACAGACCATTGCTGATGTGCCAGGTACAGAGATTATCTTTGAGTCAACAGCTAATGGTCCAAGAGGTATGTTCCATCAAGGGGTGAAGGATGTACTGTCTGGTAAGAACAGAAAGTTTATTGTTATATTCATCCCATGGTTCTGGGAAGATATATACCGGACTGAGATACCAAAGGATATGAAATTTATTCTTGATGAAGAAGAACAACATCTTAGAGATACCTATAAACTCAGTAATGAACAACTTCTCTGGCGTAGAGATAAGATTATTGAGATGGGGGCTTTGTGGAAGTTCAAACAAGAATATCCTGCAAATGTTATTGAGGCTTTCCAGTCTTCTGAAGCAGCACTTATAAATCCCGATGCAATTGATATTGCCAGGAAGTGTGATCTTACTGACAATTCTGCACCTGTTATTATGGGTATTGACCCTGCATCTTCAAAAGACCGGCATCCTTTTGTTATCAGGCAAGGGCGACATCTGATTAAGGTATATGACCATGAAGCTATGGAGGGGACAAAAGCAACACACTTAGCAATCAATTATATCAAACAGCATAATGTTAGCAGGGTATTCATTGACACTACAAAAGACCTGAGTCTGTATGACCAACTAAGGGCATTGGGTTATAAGGATATGGTTATTAAAATCCATTTCAATCAAAAACCAAATGACTCTGACAGGTTTGTAAACAAGAGGGCAGAGATAATATATGCTGTTAAAGAATGGGTTGAGGATAATGGTGTGAATATTCCTGATGATGACAGTTTACACGCAGAACTATCCTGCGTTCCGCATGAGGAGATTACAGCCAATGGTAAGATATTCTTCATATCTAAAAAGCAAATCATAAAAGAGTATGGTATGTCCCCAGATATTTATGATGCTTTGGCATTGACATTTGCATATCCTGTACGCAGAGCATTGCCAGCAGGGGTGAAGAAATTTACAAAGGTCAAAGCACATAATAGTTCATCACCTATCGGAACAATTGCAAATCATCGCAGCAGACCAGAGAAGAAACAGCAACAGCAAAAAAAAGAACTAAACATTATTCGATTTAGGAGTGTAGGATAATGGGAATTGAAACTGGTACAGCTTTAGTTATACTGGGGTTGCTTGGTGCAGGTACAGCAGCAGTTGCAGCAGAACAACAGAGAAAATCTGCGAGTAAAGCAGCAGCAAAACAAAAACAAGCAGCAGCATTACTTGCTAAACAGAATAAAGATAAACTTGTTGTAACACCAAAAGGTATAGCAAAGAAAGGTGCAAGGGCGGCACTTGTGGTTGGTAGTCCAAGAGGGGTACTTTCTACTGAAGATCAAACAGCAACATCAGGTCGTGGAACTTTATTAGGGAATTAAAAACATGCCAAAACTAAATAAAATACAACAGAAGAAAAGAAGATTCCGACAACTGCAACAACAGAAAAGACCATTTGAGAAGTTATATACGCTCATAGCAAGATTTATTGATATGAGGGCTGTTCATTTTTCAGATGAAGGCAGGACTGCTGTTGTAAATATCATACCAGAGGAAATTGTAAATAATGATGTTAGCCACATTGCTGATTCATCTTCGTCTGCTCTCTTAGGTGCTTTGTGGCCTAATGGTGCAAACTCATTCAGGATTGACAGACACAGGACTATTCCTGATTCTGAAATGAACAAACAATGGTTCAAAGAAGTTGTGAATCCTGCAATGCTTGATGCTATGGATAATCCACAAAATGGTTTGCAGATAGCATTTGAGGAAGCCATATCAGAACTTAATAACTATGGTGTTGGTTCTATTAACATAAAAGATAACCCAAACAACCTTAATAAACCAGTTTCTTATTCATGTTGGGATGTAAAAAGTAATTTCATTGATGAAAATAATGATAAGTTTGTTGATACTGTATATAGGTGGTGGAACTCAGATGTTGGTGAGGTTGTAAAAGAATACGGATTGGAAAATGTCAGTACAAAGACAAGAGCAGCTTATGATAAAGGGGATTTTGAAGATAAAGTTCTTGTTGCCATCACAATAGAGCCAAGACCAGTGAAAGCCCAGAATGGTGCAGGTTCACTTGCTATGCCATTTGAGAGTGTTCATTTTGAATGGGACACAAACAAAAAATTAAAAGAAAGTGGTTTTGCAGAGTTTCCAGTCCCTACGGCAAGATATAAAAAGAAACCGGATGAGGTATGGGGTAGAGGTGCTGGTGGTCAGTCAATACCGGATGTTATTGAACTTAATGCAGTGTGGGAAGCATTAACAATCGCATTTGAGAAATTTCTTGATCCCCCACTCGGTCTTCTTGATGATGGTCGCCTTGGTGGTAGTGATGTTGATACCTCTGCTGGTTCATTAACAGTTTTCTCAGTGGATGCTATTGTAAACAATCTAAGTAGTATTATTGCACCACTATTCCAAACAGGTGAACCGAGTGGTGCTGTTGTACTTACTGAAAAACTTCTTCAATCCATATCACAACATTATATGCTTGATAGACTTCTTGACCTTAATAATCAAAATGAGATGACACTTGGTGAAGCAAATATAAGAGACAGTCTTCGGAGTGATTCATTGAGAAAAGTATATGCCAGAATAACAGCAGAACTTACAATCCCAGTTATTATACGAACATTCAATATACTTTTCCGTAAGGGACTATTTGGTGTGATACCAGGCAGTGAACAGGAAATGGAGTTTTTACTTTTAGGTAGAGATTATAACTATCTGCCTGATGACATTATCAGTGCCATAGTGCAGGATAAAGATTTCTTTGAGATAAGATTTATTTCACCAGCAGCAAGA
>SDBT01004911.1_pt1 | contig 22583 bp, 22 predicted proteins | sample 2277101 | NCBI WGS metagenome assembly SDBT01 (sample SAMN10404973, study PRJNA504765) | marine sediment metagenome | isolation source: marine sediment core GS10_PC15, 103 cmbsf | place: Arctic Ocean: Southern Knipovich Ridge | collected 2010 | reverse complement strand
TCTAGCATCTCTAGCCTTATTAATCTGTTCAATTGGATTTAAAGCTGACAAGACCGCAATCGCCAAAATCCCAATCAAAGTAATCACTACCAAAAGTTCGATTAAAGTAAAGCCTTTCTTCATATTCTTCATTTTAAAACTGGCTGGTCAAATTGTAAATGGGCAGGACGATGGCGATTACCAGAAAGCCCACTCCTATACCTAATAAAATCATCATAAGTGGCTCAATTGCGGTTGTCAAGCCCTTAATAGCTTGCTCTGCCTCACTCTCAAAATACTTAGATACATTCATCATTACCTCGTCCACCTTACCAGTTTCTTCTCCAACCGCAATCATCTGTGACACAATCGGCGGAAAATGCTCAAACTGACCAATGGCTGCTGCTAGGGGTATGCCTTTCTCCACTTCCTTAGCCGCTGTCTTAATTGACTTGCTAAACAAAACATTATCAGCTGCCCCGGACACAATCTCCAAGGCTTCAATAATCGACACGCCTGACTCAATCAGCAAAGCTAAAGTTCTGGTAATCTCGGTCAACACCACCTTGGTTTTTAACTTCCCAATAATTGGAACTTTTAAAATATAGGTATCTATCACTTCTTTACCCTGAGGAGTTTTTTTCCACTTCTGGAAAGCATAACCACCCATCACTGCCAAAAAAGCTAAAATATACCATGTTTTAACCATAAAATTAGACAAAGCCATTAAAATCTTGGTCATGTTTGGCAACTCTGCTCCAAATTCATCATATAAAGAAGTCAGCTTAGGAACTACAAACACCATCATCACCACCGCCACTATTATCATAGCAATGCTAATAATTGTCGGATAAATCAAGGCATTCTTAGTTTTACCTCGAAACTCAGCCTCTTTTTCCAAATTATTAGCCAAACGCTTCAACACCTTCTCCAAGACTCCGGCTGCTTCACCTGATCTAACTAAAGCCAGATAAACTTTATTAAAAACATCTGGATACTTATTTAAAGCCTTGTACAACGACCCGCCGCCCTCAATATCCTTTAACACCCCGTCCACAACCTTGGCCATTGATAGATTTGATTGATATTTCAAGATCGACAAAGCTGTGGTTAACGGCAAACCCGCATTAATCATCGTCGCCAACTGCCGGGTTAAATGAACCACATCACGCCGTTTGACTCGCTGAAATCTTTTTAAAAACGTCATCCATTGAGGCATAACCTCAATTTTTTCTAGACTGATAATATACAAACCTTTTCTTCGCAAAATACTTTGAGCCTGGACCAAATTAACTGCCTCAATTTTCCCCTGAGTCTTCTTATGTTCCTTATTAGTCGCTAGATAATTAAATTTTTCCATGAATCAATCTACCTTTTTACCAACCGGGTTAATTCTTGCGGAGCCAAAGCATATTCTTGAGCTATCTTTAAATCCACCTTGCCAGCATTCACTAATCTCGCCAAATCCTGTTCCAATGACTGCATCCCCAATTCTGCCGAGGTCTGAATCACATTATTAATCAAATGCGACTTACCCTCCCGTATACTGGTCTTAACCGCTGATGTCCCTAGTAAAATCTCGGCCGCCGGCACTCGACCTCCACCAATCGCCGGCACCAATCTCTGAGCAATCACCCCTGATAACACATTAGCTAGCTGAACCCGAATCTGACCCTGTTGATGTTCAGGAAACACATCCACAATTCTGTCCATTGTCTGAGCCGCACTATTAGTATGCAGCGTCGCCAACACCAAATGACCAGTCTCCGCCACTGTCAAGGTGGCAGCAATGGTTTCATAATCCCGCATCTCTCCCACCAGAACCACGTCTGGGTCTTCTCGCAAAACCGACCGCAAAGCCACCGACCATGAATGCGTATCTCCATGCATCTCTCGCTGGGAAATAATGCTTTTCTTAGGCAGATAAACATACTCAATCGGATCCTCAATCGTCACAATATGATCCGCCCGATTATTGTTAATCTCATTAATAATCGCTGCCAAGGTCGTACTTTTACCATGCCCTGTTGGTCCAGTCACCAACACCAAGCCTTGCCTTAACTCCGCCATCTGATAGCAAATCTTCGGTAAATTCAGCTCCTCAATGTTCCGAATCTTCTCGGTAATCAACCGTAAGGCCGCCGCCATGCTGCCTTTTTGAAAATAAACATTCACCCTAAACCGACCCAGCTTGCCCAACTCCACCGAAAAATCTAATTCTTTATTAACCAAATAAAGGTCTTTTTGCTGCGGCGTTAATAAAGGAAAGATCAAATCTTTAACTGTCTCAATTGTTAAGACCGCCTCTCCCTCAATTGGCGCTAATTCGCCATCAACCCGCAAATACGCCGGCACCCCTACAATCAGATGCAGATCCGAAGCTCTTTTATCAATCATTAATTTAAGTAGATTTTTAATATCCATAATTAAACTTCGCCTACTCTTAATACTTCTTCTAAACTCGTCACCCCTTCTAAGGCTTTAAGATAACCATCTTGTTTCATAGTTATCATCCCATCTTCTCTCGCCTGAGCTTCAATCTTAGAACTCGGTGATCTTTCTAAAATTAGCCTACCAATCTTTTCGCTCACCGGCAATACCTCAAAAATTCCCACCCTGCCTGAATAACCAGTATCATTACACTCCAGGCATTTACCGCCTTTGTAAAGCTTAAGTTCTTTCATGTTCTTGGCCTTCATAAAACTATCTAACAATCTGCCCAACACCTGCTTAATATCCTCCACCACTTCCTGGGGCGGAACATACTCCTGTCGACAATGATCACAAACCTTTCTAGTCACTCGCTGGCCCACCACACATGTCATTGACGAAGCCAATAAAAACGTCTCCGCATCCATATCTATCAGTCGGGGTAAAGCCCCGGCCGCACTATTAGTATGCAAGGTAGAAAACACCAAATGGCCTGTCAAAGCCGCCTGAATCGCCAACTCAGCCGTCTCCTTATCCCGAACCTCACCTACCATAATAATATCCGGATCCTGTCGTAAAAACGACCTCAAGCCTGAAGCAAAGGTCAAACCAGCTTGAGCATGAACCTGAACTTGAGTAATTCCGGCAATCTGGTACTCCACCGGATCTTCCAAAGTCATAATATTCACCTTAGGCGTATTGATTTTTGACAACACTGAATAAAGCGTCGTCGTCTTACCTGAACCAGTTGGCCCAGTCACCAACACAATTCCATGCGGTACTCGAATTGAAGCTTGTAAATTAGTCAAAGCCCTGCCTCGCAAGCCTAGCTCTGGTAAATCCGGCACCTTCATAGCTTTTTTCAACAATCTCATGACTATCTTCTCCCCATAAACCGACGGCATACTCGACACCCGCAAATCCACCTCTTCCTCACCCGCTCGGAAATTAAACCGGCCATCCTGAGGCAATCTTTTCTCATCAATCTTCATTTTTGATAAAATCTTGATCCTGCTAATCACATTGTCATGAACACTCCTCGGCAACACCAGTTTTTCATACATAATTCCGTCAATTCTGTATCTGACTCTAGTTTTTTTCTCTAATGGTTCAATATGAACATCCGAAGCTCTAGCTTTAATAGCAAACTCCAAAATGGTTGACACAATCTTTGCTACCGGCGCTTCTCGAATCATTCCACCGGCTAACTCCGCTGCCTCCAGCTTTCTTTCTGGTCGCGCTGCCGCTGTATCTTTTAACGCCTCTGTCACTTCACTCGATAAACTCTGAGCATAACGATTTCGAATCTCTTTTTCTAAACGGCTCTTTTCCCCTAAATGCGGCTTGATTTTCATCCCTGTTTTTTTCTCAATAAACTCCAAGGCCTGTAAATCAACTGGATTCGCCATCACTACTGACAAGACTCCTTCTTGCTTATCAATCGCAAACGGCAAAACCAAATACTTCATCGCCACTGCTTCAGGTAAAATATTTAACGCCTCTGGCGTAATCGTCGTCGCTCCCACATCCACATAATCCACCTTTAACAACTCCGCCTTAACCTTAGCAATCTCTGTCTCTGCTACCAAATTATGCTGCAATAACAAATCTTCCGCTCGTAAATTAGAACTCAACACCTCTCCTTTAACCCGTTTATGATCTACTGGACTTAATAATTTCCTCTTTAATAACTCATCTAATATTTGTGCATCTTGGGCAGACATAACCATACCATTATCCTGGTTAACCAGTTATAATGTCAACATGTTAGTCTCGATTCTTATCACCGGCGGAGCCTTTAAGGACCGCCTCCACGCTGCTCAAAAACATGCCTCTTCTAAGCTTGAACCAGAACCTGATGTTTTAATTTTAGAAGCTGACCCCTCCATCAGCATTGCTAACATCAGAACTTTAGAAAAATTTTTATCCCAAAAACCTTATCATCAATCTCAAAAAATCGCTTTTCTACCCCAGGCCAACAAACTCACTCTGCCAGCTCAAAATGCTCTTTTAAAAACCCTAGAAGAGCCGCCGGCTAATTCTTTAATCATCTTGCTCGCTCCTCATGATAATCTCTTGCTGCCCACCATTGTTTCTCGTTGTCACCAACTGACTTTAACTCAAACTAATAAACTCACTCCTACCCAACTAAAAACCCATCATCAGCTTTTCCAAACCATCTCTCAAACTACTCTCGGTCAAAGAATCAACCTCGCCAGCCAACAAGCTCCTTCTAAAGCCACAGCTTTAGAGTTTTGCCACCACCAACTGCTATTTCTTCGTCAACAAATGTTTAAAAATCCTTCCAGCTCACCCAGCCAACTCCTCCGTCAGCTTATTAAAACTATTCACCAATTAGAAGCTAATTTAAACCCTAAGCTTTGCCTAGAATCTCTGTTTTTCGCCTATCCAAAGGCCTAAAAAATTGGTAAAATATACCTAACATGCCTAGTAAAAATATTGACAAAGAAGTAGTCTCCTTGGTAAGGTAATAAGTTCTATGACGCCAGCTAAAAAACCAAAAACTCGCTATACTGCTCAAGATATTACTGTCTTAGAAGGCCTAGAGCCAGTCCGTAAACGACCCGGCATGTATGTTGGCTCAACCGATGAAAAAGGTCTTCACCATATCTTGACCGAAATCATTGACAACTCCGTCGATGAAGCTATTCCTGGTTTTGCCAAAAATATTTGGATCACCATTGGCAAAGAAGGTCAAGCCACTGTCATGGATGATGGCCGAGGCATTCCCATCGACAAACACAAATCCGGCCTATCTGCTTTAGAAGTTACCATGACCAAACTTCACGCTGGCGGCAAGTTCGGCTCCTCTGCTTACCAAGCTTCAGCTGGTCTTCATGGTGTTGGTTCATCGGCTGTTAATGCTTTATCTTCCTGGATGAGGGTTATTATCCAACGCGATAATCGAACTGTCTATCAAGACTACAAACGCGGCAAAGCCACCACCAAGGTCAAGAATATTAAAACCACCTCCGAACTCAAAAAACTCTTATCCGCCACCCACTTTTCTTTGCCAATTTCAAAAACCTTTACTATCAGCTCTTTTATTCCTGATACCCAAGTTTTTAAAAAGTACAGCCAACAATGGAACTTTACTACTATTAAAAACCTGACCCGGGAAAGAGCCTTTCTTATTGGCGGCTTAACCTTTCATCTCTTTGATGAACGCACTAATGAAGAATGCCACTTTTACTTTGACGGCGGTATCAAATCTTTAGTTAAGCATCTTAATAAAAGTAAAAAACCCCTTCATCGCATTATCTATTTATCTAAACAAGTCGAAGACTTAGATCTTCCGGTTGGAGTTGAAATCGCTCTCCAATACACCGACAGCTTCTCTGAAAGCGTTTCTACCTTTGCCAACGTCATTAATACCCGTGATGGCGGCACTCACTTGACCGGCTTTCGCATGGCTTTAAACCGAGTGGTCCGCAACTATGCCAAGAAAAACGGCATCTTAAAAGATCTTAAAACCAAAAAAGGCAGCAATGGCTTAACCAGTGATGATCTTAAAGAAGGCCTAACTGCCGTAATTTTTGTCAAAATGCACTCTAACGACATTCAGTTTGAATCCCAAACCAAAACCAAACTTAACAATCATGAAGCTCAATCAGCTGTCTTCGGTGTCGTTAAAGACGGTCTTACCACCTATTTTGAAGAACACCCTAATCAAGCCCGCCGGGTTTTAGGCAAAATCTTGCTGGCTGCCAAAGCCAGATTAGCTGCCCGAGCTGCCAAAGACGCAGTTATTCGCAAAGGTGCTCTCGAAGGCTCAGCCTTGCCTGGCAAACTAGCTGACTGCCAAGAAACCAAGCCTCACTTATCAGAAATTTTCATTGTCGAGGGTGACTCAGCCGGTGGCAGCGCCAAACAGGGTAGAGATCGCCGCTCCCAGGCTATTCTGCCTCTGGGCGGTAAGATCTTAAACACCGAAAGAGCCCGCTTAGACAAAATCATCCAATTCCAAGAACTTAAAGACCTGATTATTGCCCTGGGCATGGGCATTGGTGAAACCATGAACCCAGAAAAACTCCGTTATCATCGAGTTATAATTATGTGTGATGCTGATGTTGATGGTCAACATATTGTTACTCTGTTATTAACCTTTTTCTATCGTCACCTTAAGCCAATTATCGACTCTGGCTACCTCTATATTGCCTTACCACCTCTATTTAAAATCAGCCACGCCAAAACCACTAAATATGTCTATTCTGAAGAAGCCAAAACTAAATACTTAAAATCCCTTAATAGACAAAAATATCGTCTCCAACGTTATAAAGGCTTAGGTGAAATGAATCCTGACCAACTCTGGGAAACCACCATGAACCCTGAAAAACGCATTCTCAAGCAAGTTACCATTGAAGATAGTCAAAAAGCTGATGAGGTCTTTTCTATACTTATGGGCGAAGAAGTACCCCCTCGAAGAAAATTTATTCAAACTCATGCTAAAATGGCGACTTTAGATATATAAATTAGATTAATTTAAATGATTAAATTAGATAAATAGGAAATATATGATTTTACCTTTAGCTGCTTCTGGTTTAGCCATTCTTTACAGTCTTTGCCTTATTCGTTGGGTGCTTAAACAACCCCAAGGTTCCCCAGCCATGATTAAAATTGCTGACGCCATTGCTGAAGGCTCTCGAGCCTATCTTAAACGCCAGACTATCTATATATCCTTTTTAGCCATCCCCATAACTATCCTCTTAGCTTATTTTCTCGGTTTAAACACTGCTATTGGCTTTATTTTAGGGGCTGCTGCCTCAGCTATTGCTGGCTTTTTAGGTATGAGTATTGCAGTTCGGACTAACTTAAGAACCGCTGAATCAGCCAAACAAGGCTTAAAAGCCAGTTTAAACATTGCTTTTAAAGGTGGTTCTGTTACCGGCATGCTGGTAGTTGGACTAGCCTTACTAGTTGTTAGTTTATTTTATCTATTTACTCATGATCTCCAAGCCTTAATCGGCTTGGGTTTTGGCAGCTCACTTATCTCTGTCTTCGCCCGCCTGGGTGGTGGTATCTATACCAAAGGTGCTGATGTCGGCACTGACATGGTCGGTAAAATCGAAAAAAATATTCCCGAAGATGATCCTCGTAATCCCGGAGTCATTGCTGATCTAGTAGGGGATAATGTCGGTGATTGCGCTGGTATGGCTGCTGATCTATTCGAGACCTATGCAGTTACTCTAATCGCTACTATGTTGTTGGCTGATATTATCTTTAAACAACCTGAGCTTGTCACTTATCCTTTGAACTTAGGTGCTATTGCAATTCTTAGCTCGATTGTCGGCAGTTTCTTTGTCAAACTTGGCAAATCCAAAAAAATCATGCCTGCTTTATATAAAGGTCTTATCGTTAGTTCTATTCTATCCCTGGTTCTTTTTTACCCGGCCACCATGGCTTTAACCGGCATTTCTAACCTGGCAGTTTATCTTTCCAGTTTCATTGGTATTCTTACTACTGCCTTATTTGTAGTTATCACCGAATACTACACTTCTCGTTCCTTTAAACCAGTCAAATCCATTGCTGAAGCCAGTACCACTGGTCATGGCACCAATATTATTGCCGGCCTAAGCATTTCTTTAAAAGCCACCTTTTTACCAGTTATGGTCATTGCCTTAGCTTCCTTGGCTGCTTATCAATTAGCTGGCTTGTTTGGCGTCGCTATTGCTGCCACCAGCATGCTTTCTCTGACTGGCATTATGGTAGCTATCGATTCTTTTGGCCCCATCACTGACAATGCTGGCGGCATTGTAGAAATGACTAAACAACCCGCTAAGATCAGACAAGTGACCGACGATTTAGATGCGGTTGGCAACACCACCAAGGCTATCACCAAAGGCTATGCCATTGGCTCAGCCGGCCTAGCCGCTCTGGTGCTTTTCGCTGCCTATACCCAAGAACTAACTCACGCTGCCGGCGCTTTAAACTTTAATCTCAGTAATCCTTACATCATTACTGGTCTATTTATCGGCGCCAGTTTACCTTATCTTTTCGCTGCCTATTCCATGGAAGCCGTTGGCAAAGCTGCCATGGCTGTAGTCAAAGAAGTTAGACGTCAATTTAAACAAATCAAAGGCATTATGGAAGGTACAACCAAACCTGAATACGGTCGCTGTGTCGACATTGTCACTCAAGCTGCCTTAAAACAAATGATTGTTCCTGCTCTCATCCCTGTTATTGCTCCACTTATCGTTGGTTTTACCTTAGGCCCTCAAGCTCTTGGCGGTCTCTTAATCGGCTCTATTTTAACCGGCATCTTTGTGGCCATCTCCATGACTACTGGTGGTGCTGCCTGGGATAATGCCAAAAAATATATTGAAGCCGGTAAGTTTGGCGGTAAAGGCAGCCCAGCTCATCAAGCCGCTATCACTGGCGATACTGTTGGTGATCCTTACAAAGACACTGCCGGCCCAGCCATCAACCCCATGATCAAAATTCTCAATGTTATCGCTCTCTTAATCGCTGGCTTTCTAACCTAACCTTATGACTAAAATCGGTAAACTCAAATCAGTCAAAATCGTTGATGAAATGCAAAAGTCCTATCTGGACTATGCCATGTCAGTCATTGTCTCTCGAGCCTTACCTGATGTTAAAGACGGCTTAAAACCAGTTCACCGCCGAATTCTTTATGCCATGAAAGAGCAGGGGATTACCCATGCTTCAGCCTACAAAAAATCAGCTCGGATAGTTGGCGAAGTCCTAGGAAAATACCACCCTCATGGCGACATGGCTGTTTATGATGCCATGGTCCGCATGGCCCAAGACTTTTCTCTTCGCTACCCCTTGATCGATGGTCATGGCAACTTTGGCTCAGTTGACGGTGACTCACCCGCTGCCATGCGCTATACAGAAGTCCGCATGGCTAAAATTTCTCAAGAACTCCTAACAGAACTTGGTCAAGAAACCGTCAAGTTTGTTGACAACTTTGACGGCTCTCTCCAGGAACCAACTGTTTTACCTGCTAAACTACCCAATCTCTTGCTTATGGGTGCTGATGGTATTGCTGTTGGCATGGCCACTAAAATTCCCCCTCACAATCTAAATGAAATAATTGACACCATTAAAGTTCTAATTAAAAAAACCACTATTACTGCTCACAAAAAGTTCACCAAAACCACCAAAGAGCCAGAAAATATCTCTCCTAAAATCTTAGCTGGCAATCTTGACTGCGAAGCCCAAATTGAAGATCTTATCAAAACTCTGCCTGGCCCAGACTTTCCTACAGGTGGCATTATCTACGACACTCAAATCATTCAACAAGTCTACTTAACCGGTAAAGGCAGTATTACCACCAGAGCCAAAACCAACATTACTGAGTCTAAAGGCGGTCGTTACAAAATCTTGGTTACCGAACTACCTTACCAAGTTAACAAAGCCCGTTTAATTGCCAAAATCGCTGACTTAGTCAAATTAAAAAAAATTACTAGCATTAAAGATCTCCGGGATGAGTCAGACAGACAAGGCCTGCAAATCGCCATTGAACTTAAAAAAGATGCCAAACCTAAAGCCGTTCTCAACAACCTCTTCAAACACACTGAACTCCAGACTAACTTTCCGGCTAACATGGTTGCCTTAGTTAACGGCACCCCTAAGCTTCTTAATCTTAAACAAATCCTGCTTGAATACGTTAAACACCGCCAATTAATTGTTATCCGCCGCACTCAATATCAACTCAAAGCCGCTAAACTCCGCGCCCACATTCTTGAAGGTTTAATGATTGCTCTTAATAATCTGGATGCTGTCATCAATACCATTAAAAAATCCCGCGACGCTGATTCTGCCAAAACCAACTTGATGAAAAAATTCAAACTAAGCGATATTCAAGCTCAGGCTATTCTTGATATGCAGCTTCGCCGTTTGGCTGCTCTGGAAAGAAAGAAAATTGAAGATGAATACAAAGCCATTAAAAAAACTATCGACCAACTAATCATCCTCCTTCTAACTCCAGGAAAAGTCATCACCACTATTCTTAAGGAATTAACCGAACTTAAAGAAAAATATGGCGATCCTCGCCGGACTAAAGTTATCCAAACTTCTCTCAAAGGCTTTTCTGAAGAAGATCTTGAACCTGAAGAAGCCTGCTTAGTCACCATGACGAAATCTGGTTACATCAAACGTATGCCTATTGGCACCTACCGATCCCAAAGAAGAGGCGGCAAAGGCGTTACCGGCATGACCACCAAAGAACAGGACGAAATCAGTCGCATTTTCTCTGCCAGCACTCACGACACCTTGCTTATCTTCACTGACCAAGGCCGGGTTTTTAGACTCAAAGTCTATGAACTCCCTCAAAGCTCTCGCCAAGCCAAAGGCCAAGCTATTATCAATCTCATCAACATCACCACAGACGAAAAAATCCAATCTGTTCTTAACATTTCTAAAGACAAAGCCGATTCTGGCTATCTTCTCATGGTCACCCGACAGGGGACTATCAAAAAAACTCCCGCCGCCAAGTTTACCAACATTCGCTCCTCCGGCATTATTGCCATCCGACTTGATCAAGATGATGAACTTAGCTGGGTCAAACAAACTACTGGCAAAAATCATATTCTTCTGATCTCTCACCAAGGCCAATCAATTAGATTTAATGAAACCGATGCCCGCTCCATGGGCAGAGCTGCTAAGGGCGTTAGAGGCATCAATCTTAAACCCAAAGACTTTGTCGTTGGCATGGCTGTCTTCAACCCCACTAGAACTCGCCAAAAGGGTAAAAGAAAATTCCACAATGACGTCTTTGTGGTTATGGAAAAAGGTTTAGGGAAACGTACCAAGATTAATGAATTCCCAATTCAAAAACGCGGTGGAAAAGGCGTTAAAGTAGCTCAGCTTACTAAAAAAACCGGTAAGATCGTCTCTGCCCAAATGGTGACTGAAGAAATTGAAACTGCCATTCTTACCTCTAAAAAAGCCCAAGTCATCAAACTACCGATGCGTAACATCAAACGTATTGGTCGGGCCACCCAAGGCGTCATTCTCATGCGCTTTGCCAAAGCTGGTGATTCAGTCGCAGCTGTGGCCTTACTCTAACCTTACTCATCCCCTCTACTTATTCCCGCGCCATGATATTTATCATGAATTTTCCTTAGCTGTCGATTAGTAATATGCGTATAAATCTGGGTGGTGGCAATATTCTTATGTCCCAGCATCTCCTGAACCGCTCGAATATCAGCTCCACCTATTAACAGATCTGTGGCGTAAGTATGACGCATGCCATGTGGCGTAATCTTTATTGGTAATTTAGATTTTCTCACATATTTTTCTACAATTCTCTGCACCGATCGGGGACTAAGCCTCATTTTCTCACCCTGCCGCCCTTCATCTCTCTTACCGCCAAAACGAATCAGTAACGGCCGCCAATCATCTTGCCGTTCATCCAAATACCGTTCAATCCATTTAACTGCTCGTTTAGATAAAAACACTACTCTTGGCCGCCCGCCTTTACCAATCACTCCAAACTCTCGACGATCTAAATTAACCTCATCCCGATTCAGCCCAACTAACTCTGATACCCGTAAGCCCGTAGAAAACAAAACCTCCAAAATCACCTTGTCCCGTAACTGAGGCAGAGTCGAAATCCCTGGACTATCTAACAATCTTTTCACCTGTTCTGAATTTAAAAACTTTAAGGACCGACTCTCTGTCTTAGGTAGCTCAATCTTCTCTGGTGCCAATGTCTTAATATCCCGCTTAATCAAGTACTTTAAAAACGACCTTAAAGCAATCACATGATATGATTGAGTCACTCGGCTTAAACCGCCTCTCGTTTCCAACCGGGCTAGATAAACCCGATACTTAGTCACTTGATCCAACGACAAATTCTTAATTCTGAATCTAGTTAGATTTTTCTCGCTCCACTCGAGGAAGCGGAATAAATAATGCTGATAATTTCTCCGGGTTAGGGGAGAACAATTTCGCTCAATCTCCAAATACTCCAAAAAATCGCTGATGTGTCTTTTTAGTTGATTTTCGCTTTTTCTTGGCGTTTTTTTCTTAGCAGTCATTTCTATCTCCTGCCAATATGTGGATAAATAAGGAACAGGTTGATATATCAGTTCTTTTTAATACCTTAGAATTGAAAACTATAGGCGAGTGCTGTGGATAATTAAATTATGCTATACTAGTTTAACAAACCCCAACTCATCTTGTCAATATTGTGCGACATAAAAAAAATCATGAGTAAAACACTTAAAGAAACTCAACCAGTTAATAAAGTTAATACTAATCATCTAGATCAACACCTCTTTCCCAAGAAAAAAAAATGGATAGGCTATCAACCAATTCAGGTAGACCGCGTTAAGGCAGCTAAAACAACTCGTGGTGAACCAAGCAATAAAATAACCTTTGCTGTTGCTCAGGAAAATATAGCTGCTTTAAAAGTTGTTGCTGCTCAACGAGAACTCCAAGTTTCTTTCAGCAAAGATGGACAAACCACTCTTACCAGACCAGCTGACGTTGAACCCCAGCTTCTTTCAGAAATTATGAACGACGTTAAAAAACTTGTTCAAGAATTTTCTAACAATCCTGCCGCATCATCCCTAGCCGCCATCAAGTGAAGGCTGACTAATACTAAACCGCTAAAATAACCCCAACACTGATTAAACTCCAAAAGCCAGCATTTTTCCTCAAGAAAACGGCTTTAGGTCAATTCTAAGGCCCGTTTTTGATTTACTTATACATAGATGTATCCAAATTGTTAGTCAAACTCGCTTTTTAAGCAATTTTTACTTAAAACTGCGGTTTTTACCTCCAACAGCAGTAGGCTAGAGAGTTTACCGCATATAGCTGATATAAAGTGTTTAGTTGACGATTAGTTTGAGTCCTTCGGAAGAATTTCGGAAATTGAAAAAACCCGTCAACCCTTCAAGCAGGGAAGTTTTCAGAATTTATTTTAAAAACTTTTGCAAAAAATATCTTTGAGCCCCCATATATTCTCCAATGTCCTTACAAACCACCTCTTCCCTGCACATCTGGTTTAAAGTCGCAAAAGATACATTGTGCGACATATTATCAAACCGAAGAAACCCCTAAGTCAATTAAATCACCATCCTTACTTGCAGCAGGGAGCTCTTCTATAAACCTACCCCTCATTAACTACCAGTCCAAACTCCTCATCGCTCCCTCTTGCTTACAAAAAACATCTTCTTTCTAGCACCTCCACCTCTACTCCCCAGTAGTTATCCACAACTATATCAAACCCTTTCAGTGGAAAAGCCTGGTACATCAGACTAAAACCCTAAAATAACAGAGGTCAATCTCTGTAAAATTATTAATTTTATTGCTCGCGTGAAAAATATCCTATAATTTCGTGAAAAGATACTATCACATTATAAGACATTGTCACTGTCAAGTTATCAATTCTATTTACCACTCCCCTTCTTCGTCTGCCAGTCTTAAAAAATTTTAGGTTAATTAAAATAATTAAGTTTCCTAGAACAACTTTTCATCCACCCCAGCGCGCTAACGAAAAAGTAATCATCAACACTGCTCCGCCTACCCACAAATACTCCTCTATTGTCTTTCTAAACAATCTGCCTGACAACGCATGTTGAACTAAACCTAAACCCACATACAAACCCGTCACTAAAAATAATGAAGCCACTGTGATTGTTACCGGCCAAAAACTAATCATTAAACCTAAGCCTGCTAATCCCCAACTCAAACTCAAACTATTCAACCACAGCTTCCGAGTCACCGTTTCTTCTAAATTAACACTCCATAAAGCCTGCATTACCAAAGGCAAACTAGTGATAAAAATCAACAAACCATTCCACCAACCGCCTAGCCGAAACGAAAAAATCGTGTCCCACATAAAAAAAGCTACTACCAACGTCAGTAAAAATCCGACCGCATGAGCTGCCCTTAACAACTGAATTGTTCTAATCGCTGCCACATTAAAAATATTCTCGGTCAACAATAAAGCATACATACCCACTCCAAACAAACCTAAAATCGTTACCCTAGTTAACAGCCTAACTGGTAGTAAAAAGTAGAACAAAGCCGCTGCCACTGGATACATCACCGGTAAAATCAATACCATTAACCACTCAATCCCTTTTAAGTCTTCAAACAAAGCCCAAGCCGACACTCCATAAGCCACTCCAGCCAACAAACCAATCGCCTGGTAACGCACCTCTACCTCCACCGACTGAATTCCTAAAATTCCAATCGTTAGTATCAAAGAAGCAATCGCTAATTTCTGCCGCTTAGATAACTTCATATATCTAGATCAGTATAAACATTTTGCACATCATCCAAATCACTCAAATTCTCTAAAAAACTCACCGCCTTTGTCTTGCTTTTTTCATCCAACTTAAGCAAGTTATTCGGATTAAACACCAACTCCGCCTGTTTAACCTTTAAGCCAGCTACCTCCACCTTATCTCTCATCGCTCCCAACTGACCTGCCTCAATCAATACCTCAATCCCCTCATCCATCTCTTCCACATCTTCAGATCCTAAATCAATCAACTGCAGCATCTCTGTTTCAACTTCCGATGTCTTTTCTACCACAATCCTGCTTTTTTGAGTAAATAAATAGCCCACTGACCCTGGTTGACCTAATGATCCCCCACCTTTCTCAAAAAACTTCTTTATTTCAGCTGCCGTCCGATTTTTATTATCAGTCACCACCTCCACCATCACCGCTATCTTGCCTGGGCCATAACCTTCATAAACTCCTTCCACCAAACTCCCTCCTCCGCCTTGACCCACTCCTCTGTCAATCGCTCGATCAATATTTTTCTTAGGCATATTAAATTGTCTGGCTTTAGTAACTGTTAACCTTAGCTTAAAGTTACTGGTTTCATCTCTTCCACCCTCTCTAGCCGCTATAGTAATCGCTCTACCCAGTTTAGTAAACAACTGTCCCCGCCGACTATCCATCATCGCTTTTTTATGTTTAATCGTCGACCACTTAGAATGACCTGACATGGCTAGATTCTATCACTCCCCTAAAGCTTAGTATAGTCTTCACCCACCACCACCACTATATCTGCTCGATACTCATCTATCTCCCCTAAACTTATCTCTTCTACTCCCAAAACTCCTTGTAACCGCTTAGCTGTATAGCTAGTTCGCCACTCTTTTTTTGCTACCAACAATCGTGACTCTGACTGACTTTCCAGATTACTAATCAACCTCACCTCTCCTCCCAGATTAGCAATTATCCGTCCCATGTTCCTAGCCATTCCCTCAACCTGAGAAGCATTCAACACCGCTACACTCAGCCCTTCCTCCACCAATTTTTCCTCAAATACCAACCGATTCACCAACTCATCCACCAACACCTGGCTGACTCGAAAAACCTCTACTCCATCACCCAAAGCTTCCACCTTAAAAGCCGACTGCTGACTTAACTTCACCACCGTCTTTTTCTTCAACTTAAACTCCTGACACCACCACAGTCTCAACCTATCCCACCAACTTAAGTTAGTTACCTCTTCTACCTGCCAACCAGTCACCTCTATTGCCATCAAATTTTCCACCGCTCGACTCAAAACTCTGCCTCCTTGACCTTCTAGCCCTCCTAGCTCATAAACATTCTTTAACTGATACTCTCCATAACCAAAACCTGATTTTACCATTGTATTGCCTGGAATCACCAACTCCACTCTTCTTAAATAGTCAGGCATTATTATCACTAAACTTAACTCTTCTTTATCCTGATAAACTACTCCTAGACTCGTCTGACCATCCCAAATACTGTTTTTAGCCTTCTGCCAAAACCAACTAACCAACACCAAACAACTGATCAACCCTAAAAATATCACTCCCCAAACTATTTGCTTTCGTTTCTTTTTCCGCTTACTCATACAACATCAAACTATATCATTATTTTCATCATTAATCACTTGCTCTTAGTTGCTAAACCACCACCCTTTTCTATTTAGATCCCCACATCAAACTTTTCTTAGCTTTTTGAGCACAGCCGCTAGATCAGCTGCTAAATCAATTTTAAAAACCATTTTTTTCTTTTTAAGCGGCTGTCGCAACTCTAATTGACTAGCATGCAACCACAATCGCTCACACCAACGCCGATCATTTCTAGCTGTTTTTCTGCCTGCATACAGCTCATCAGCCACTATTGACTGACCTAAATACTTTAAATGAACTCTTAGTTGATGAGTTCTGCCTGTTTTTGGCTTTAACCTCAGTAAACCATAATCTTTCCCTTGATATTGATACTCTTTCTCTACCTCATAATCTGTCTCTGCTGCTTTCCCTCCCACAAATACCCCAAACTTCTTCCGATTAAACGGATTTCTGCTAATCGGCACCTTAATCTTGCCTTTTTTTGGCCTCACCTGCCCATGAACTAAAGCTAAATAGGTTTTCTTCACCTGCCTCTCCTTAAACTGACTTTGTAGCTCTCCCATCACCTCTCTCGTCTTAGCCACCACCACCAAGCCACTGGTTTCTTTATCTAAACGATGAACAATCCCTTGCCTAACTAAACCCTTACCCCTATTCTGTTTAGCTAGCCAGTCCTCTAAAGTCACCCGCTTCTTAGTTGTCACTGACCTATCAACCACCATGCCCGTTGGTTTGTTCACCACCAACAAATCATTGTCTTCATAAATTATCTCTGGTTCTAGAACCTGACTACTTGGTTTTCTTTTTTGCACACTTAATACACTCACTAACTGTCGGATCTATCGCCAATCTATCTGTATTTATCAACTGCTGACAACTCTCACACAAACCATACTTACCTAATTTAATCTTGGTTAAAGCTTTTCTAATTCTAATCAAAGTTTTATCTACCTCTTGCTTTAAAGCCGTTACTCTGTCATGACCAACCTCCTCAGCTGCATCAGTGTCTACAGCGGCATTATCATTCACCCTGTCTTCATCAGCAAACGGATCCTCTAACTCCAAGGTCTTTTTTCTTTTCTTCAGTTTCTTCTCCTCCGCCTTCAGGTATTTTTTCAGCGGCAACAAAACTTTAAAAGGAAACTTAATTTTCATCATATATTTTTACTTAAAATCAAAACCCTGTTTTTTTCGCCGCCCGATTTTTCTCTCCTTCGGCTTGGCTGACTTAACCGATTTTCTCTCTATCCTCAACTTTATACCCGACCTTTCCATTAAAATCAAGCCGCCTACCACCAACAAACTCAAGTTAAATCCCCACCCCCACCCCTCCATCAAACTAGTTAAACCCAGTCTTAATATCCCCAAACCAATTAAGTAAGCTCCGATTAAAAACCCTGGCTTAGCCTCATCCTTACTCTGTTGATACCATTTAAAGCCCCGATACTCCTTTTCCCATTTCTTTAAGCACCTAAACAACAACCACAGGCCTAAAAATCCCAGCAGTTGAACTGGATGCCGCCTACCCTCTACTCCTGGAAAACCTATTCCCCACCACCAATTGGTCACCTTTCCCAGATTATTCCCCGCTAAAAAACTTCCCAGCCAAACCAACATCTCTACCATCAACAAACTCATCACTCCTACCTCACCCATCCGCCATAAATCCCACTCCTTTTTTAAACCCAAACCTATTAAAACTATGACCACTCCTATAAAAGCCCCTTCATAAGCCAAGCCCGGAAACTTAGATAAAAATATCATCTTATACCAACTGCCTCCAAACTCTTGCCAATGAACCAATACATACCAAGCTCTCGCCATTATCACCCCCGCTACTCCAGCCATTAACCAATGATCCATTAACATCTCCTCCTCAAAGCCCTCTTCCCGTCCTTTTTGCCACCAAATAAAGCCACCTAAAAACACGCCTAAAAAAAGCATCACTCCAAAAGAGTGCAAAGCCAACGGCCCAATCGAAATTAAAGTCGGCCACATACATTAATAGTATAGCAAAGCTAAAAGAGCTATACTAATAACCTATGCTAGACGCTTCTCATGCTCTTATCGGCGCCTCCTTAGCTAAACTTATTCCCAATCCTTATTTCGGTCTCCCCTTAAGCCTCGCTTCCCATTTCTTAGCTGACCTCATCCCTCACTGGGATCTAAGAACCAGAAAAACCAAAAGAAGTAAACCCAAACTCGTTGTCTATTCCCTCACCGATGCTTTCATCGGCTATTTTATTGGTTATCTCCTCTTCGCTAACTCAGTCCCTCTTCCCTATTTAGCTGCCATGATGTTCATCAGTCAACTACCTGACTGGATTGAAGCTCCTTATCATGTCTTTGACTGGCATTTTCCGCCTTTCTCAAGTATTAAACAATTCCAAAGCCGGCTTCACTACAAACTTGATCTTCCCTGGGGTTTAGTCTGGCAAATCCTTCCTATCTTCTTGCTAATCATTCTCAGTTTATCTTAGTATTATCGCTTACTTACTCTTTCTACATACTCTCCTGTCCGCGTATCCACCCTCACTTTCTCACCAATCTTAACAAACAACGGCACCTTTACCTTTAAATCATTACTTAAAATTGCTGGCTTAAAAATATTAGTCGCACTATTCCCCTTCTCCCCTGGCCCAGTTTCCTTAACTTCATACTCTAACTTAACCGGTAACTCCACCACCAAAGCCTCCGCATCCCAAAACAGCACTTCTACCTCCATTCCATCCTGAAAAAAATGTTTTTGTTCCTTAATCAAATCATTATCAATCTCAATTTGCTCATAACTCTCATTATCCATAAACACGCTTTTATGAACATCACTATATAAAAACTGCATCTTTTTTCGCTTCAGCTCAATCTCCTGCACCTTATTACCGGTAATAAAGGTCTTATTCGCTATTGTTCCAGTTTTTAAATTCTTAGCCTTTACCTTCACATTCCCAGTTCCTCTACCCATCTTAGTAAACTCATATTTCAACACCAAAAACGGCTCACCCTCAAGCTCAAAGGCTCTACCGTTTCTCAACTGGTTAACATTAATCATATGGTAGAATATATCACATTCGCCAGGGTGCTGGAACCGGTATACAGGCTGGTCTCAAAAACCAGTGGGGCCTAGCTCCGTGAGGGTTCGATTCCCTCCCCTGGCACTATTTTATCCCCAACTTCTTCCCTAGTTCCTCATTACTCGGTTCTACTAATATGCTGCCATCCTCAAACACAATTGTTGGTGTACTTCTCATTCCCTTATTAACCCTCTCCACATACTCCATCGCTTTGGTATCCTTGTCAACGTCAATAAACTCGTATTTCACTCCTTTTTCCTCTAAAAAAGCCTTGGAGCGAACACAATCCCCACACCAGGTGGTGCCATATAACTTAATCATTATCAGCTGATGCAACTGCTTTCATAAACTCAGCCTCATCTTCCCAATCAGGCACAGGCCGCTGACCCAAATCCTCTACCTTAACAACCACCTTATCATTATCGCCATTTCCGCCCCCTTGATCCTCTCTTTCAGTCATTTTCCTCCTTCTTTAAGTATTTTATTACTTCTTTCTCCGCTTTTCCACCCCATAAAATCTAATTCTATCCCCTCTAAATCTCAGGTCAATGGTGGCTAGCGGTCCATTTCTGTGTTTAGCAACATACAGCTTTATATTCTCTAAATCCTCTTCATCTTCTCGATAAATAAACATGACTACGTCAGCGTCTTGTTCAATGCCTCCGCTTTCTCTTAAATCCGCTAACTGCGGTCTTTTGGTGCCTCGATGTTCAATCGCTCTTGATAGCTGAGAAAGCGATAACACCGGCACCCTGAGCTCTCTGGCTAAATTCTTTAGCCCCATAGATACTTCAGAAATTTCCTGAACTCGATTCTCTAGGTTTCGACTGTGAGCTAGTTGTAAATAGTCAACTACCAATAGTTCCACCCCATGCTCTGCTTGTAATCGCCTAGCTTTGGTTCGCATCTCCATAATCGACATTCCAGGTGTATCATCAATATATAAAGGTGCTTCAGCTAACTCACCCATAGCATCCGATAATTGAGAAAAATCTTTTTCATTTAATCTACCCGTCTTTAACTTCCAAGCATCAATATCTGCTTGAGCTACCAACAATCTATCCACCAACTCCTCCTGGCTCATTTCCAAAGAGAAAAACCCCACTGGAATCTTCTGTTCCACTGCCGCATATTGAGCTATATTTAAAGCCAAAGATGTTTTCCCTATCCCTGGCCTAGCTGCTAAAATTACTAAGTTACTCCGCTGAAGCCCTGCCAAAACATTATCCAAATCCGCAAAACCAGTTGGCACTCCTCGAATCCCTCCTGCCTGCTTATGTAACTCGTCCAATCTATCAAACGACTCAGCTAAAGCATCTTTGATGGGAATAAAATTCCTGGTTAAATGCTGCTGTGACAAGCCAAAAAGAGCCTTTTCTGCCCGATCCAATAATTTATCCAATTCTTCAGTCTCATCAAATGCCTGCTCTACAATCTTAGAAGCCTGAGAAATTAATTCTCTCTTAATAGCTAAATTTTTAACAATCTTAGCATAGTTCTCCACATGAGCGCTGGTCGGCACTCTGTTAACCAACTCTGTTAAATAAGTCACTCCGCCTACTTGCTTCAAGCTCTTGGCTTCCTTTAACTTCTCTCCGACTGTCACCACATCCACCGGCTCTCTGGATTCATACAGCTTTACCACTGCTTCATAAACCTTAGCATGCTTATCTTGATAAAAGTGCTCTGGCCTTAAAAACTCCGCCACCTCCACCACTGCATCCTTATCAATCAACAAGGCTCCTAAAACCGATTGTTCTGCCTCCAAGCTAGAAGGCGGCACCCGGACATCAGCCATATGTCTTCAGCCTGCTCAAACCTTACGCTTAAGCACAACTATCTCCATCTCCTCAGGCAGGTCCAATTTTTTAAGCGTTAACTTCTTCTCTTTTCGAGCCTTTAAACCAGCTTGTTTTAAAAACTCAGCTACTGTCGCCAGTTTACCAAAAGTCTTTTTATTATGCTCCTTAGTCTTGTAATGCATCGGAATCACTATTGATGGCCCAATCTGCTTAATCACCTCTAAAGCTTCTTTAGGGTTTAAAGTATAAAATCCCCCGACTGGAACCATTAACACATCCACTCCAGCCATTAAATCTAACTGCTTATCATTCAATTTATGACCTAAATCTCCTAAATGGCATAACCTCATCTCATCCATATCAATAGCGTAAATCGTGTTTTTGCCTCTTAAACTGCCTTGCTTACCATCATGCCAACTAGCAATGCCTGTCACGCTCACTCCTTTAATCTCATACTCTCCTGGCCCTTCAATCACCATCGGTTCTCCTTCAATCATACTCCTCTCATTATGGTCATGATGATCATGAGATATGGTTACAATCTCTGCTTTTACCTTGGCTTGAGAAAAACCCACTTGCTTATCAAACGGATCACATAACAATCTGACTGATTTATGCCGTAATAAAAAACTGGCGTGACCTAAATAGCTAATCTCCATATCGGCCCATCCTAACATATCCCTCCTTTCTTGACAATCAATTATTCGAGATGCTATAGTGCGCCAGCCTATATACATTCTTATGAAAAAGGAAGTTGTCATTGCTATTGTTTCCGGCTTAATCTTAGGCCTAATTATTACATTAGGTGTCTATACTGCTAATAAATCTCTTGAGCAGCAAAAAGCTAAAAAAGCCGCTGCTAACCAAACCGCTCCTTTACCCTCACCTCCTCTCGCTGATCAAAAAACTCTGGAAATCACCTCACACGAAAATTTCAATTTAATTAATCAAAGTGCTATCACTCTCTCCGGTATTGCCTGGCCTGAAGCCGTAATAGCTCTTATGACAGAAAACAAACAACAACTAATTCAGGCTGATAAAGAAGGCATTTTCTCCTTTAAATTCAATTTGGTTAAAGGTTTTAATGAAATCACTCTTATTGCCACTGACGAGGCTAACGATAGTCAAACCCAAAATTTAGTCTTAACTTACTCCACCGCCACCATTGAATTGCCTGAAGAAACAGAAGACGAGGAGGCTAACGAATGAAAAAACTCATCTTTATCTTACTGACCATCGCTCTTTTCCTACCTGGCTCCTTAGCTGCCCAAGAAGGCGACTCTCTGACTGAAAAAATCAAAGAAAGACTCCAGGAAACTGCTGAAGAAGGCCTGGATAGCATTAAAGACGAATTAATCAGTCAATCCAATAGTCCCAGAAAAAAAGCCTTTATTGGCAAAATTAAATCCATTGAAGATTCTTTAATCACTCTACAATACAAAGATCAAACCAAACAAATTGAAGT
>SDBT01004910.1_pt1 | contig 22584 bp, 17 predicted proteins | sample 2277101 | NCBI WGS metagenome assembly SDBT01 (sample SAMN10404973, study PRJNA504765) | marine sediment metagenome | isolation source: marine sediment core GS10_PC15, 103 cmbsf | place: Arctic Ocean: Southern Knipovich Ridge | collected 2010 | reverse complement strand
CCAAATAGTTACAGAATCCGAATCATCCAATTTAGCTTCATGGATTTTTCTCATGAGTGCTGCAAATACGTGCGATGTTTCATAATCGAAATTATCATTAAATCCGTAAAGGTTCGTTGGCATGGCTGATATGAAATCAGAACCATATTGGCGGCGATAACTATCACACATAGTTATACCAGCAATCTTGGAGATGGCATATGGTTCGTTTGTAGGCTCTAATTTCCCAGATAGAAGTGATTCTTCATTAATTGGTTGATCTGCGTGTTTTGGATAGATACAAGAACTCCCCAAATATACCAGCTTCTTTACACCAGAAAGATGGCTCTCGTGGAGGACATTGGTTGTGATTACTAAATTATCATAAATAAAATTAGCAGGATAAGTCGAATTGGCAATAATTCCCCCAACACGTGCTGCTGCCATGAAGACATAATCTGGGTTATTTTCTTTGAAGAATGATTTCACATCTGCTTGACAAGTCAGGTCAAGCTCAGCATGAGTTTTGGTCAGAATATTGTTATATCCTCGCTGTTCAAGAGTTCTCATAATTGAGGAGCCAACAAGACCCGTTTGACCTGCAACGTAAATCAAGTCAGTTTTTTTCATCTTTGAACACCCGAGAAAACTGAGTTCATTGGCGGCTCTGTAACCCATTCAAGTTTATTTGATTGAAGGATATCTTTGCTTTCATTAGGAGGGTCTAATCCTAACACTTTCATATCGTGATCAATCATTACTTTAGCTAGCTCAGGAGCAAGTATCTTTGGAGCCCATCCGATTAGGCGTTTAGCTTTTGATGGGTCCGCGGCCAGGTAATCTACTTCTGCCGGTCGCATGTATTTTTGAGATGTTTTAACGTAATCGTGCCAGTCTAAGTCAACATAATCAAAACAGAAAGAAAGGAATTCTTCTACTGAATAACTTACACCAGTCCCTAGAACCATATCTTCGGGTTTATCGAACCTAAGAATATCGACCATTCCCATTACATATTCAGGTGCATATCCCCAATCACGCTTTGACTTTAAGTTACCAAGATAGAGAATGTCATCCAGTCCCGCGAGAATTCGGGCTACGGCGCGTGTTATTTTCCTAGTGACGAATGTTTCACCGCGTCGAGGTGATTCATGATTGAATAGAATCCCATTACTTGCATGCATTCCATATGACTCTCTATAATTAACTGTAGCCCAATACGAGTACACTTTAGCTACAGCATATGGGCTTCGTGGATGGAAGGATGTAGATTCATTCTGGGGAGGTGGCGATGCTCCAAACATTTCCGAGGATGCTGCATTGTAAAATCGTGTATCGATTTCACTTCGACGAATAGCCTCAAGTAGTGTAATGGCCCCAATAGCGGTAACTTTGCCAGTATAAATGGGCATATCGAAGCTAACTTTCACATGACTTTGAGCTGCAAGATTGTAAACCTCGGAGGGTTCAATTTCTCGTAAGAGGATAGTTGTAGAACCAGCTTCGGTAATATCACCGTAATGCAAAAACAAACGAGCTTTTTCTGAATGTGGATCTTGGTATAAGTGGTCAATACGTCCTGTGTTGAAAGTACTTGCCTTTCGAATAATTCCGTGAACCTCATAACCTTGGCTCAACAAATATTCAGCTAGATATGAACCATCTTGACCTGTAATCCCAGTGATTAATACCCTCTTTGACAAATTTAGATTCTCCAGTATCCATTCTGTTTACAAATATCTCAGATTAGTGAGTGCATTTGTGTTTTCGCAAGCACACCCATTCTTCCTTCGACTTAAGCTTTTACATGGTGGAGATTTTCCTGTGCCACGGAAAGAAAACCCATATTCGTCGGTCCTATTGTTCAGCTTTTGGGCGTATTCAAAACAGTTGATTAGAGAGAACCCTACTCAATGTCGGAGATTGCCATCCTAATTTTCGAATCTTGTCAACATCAAATATAGACTACCAGAGTTCCGCTGTTGGTCCAACCGATTTTATGATGTTTTCACGATTTGTTGATATCCAATTGTAGACATTCTCCAAACCTTTCCTGAAGTCCATCTTTGAATTATAGCCAATAATCGTCTGTGCCTTCTCAATGGAGGCTAATCTTCAGTTAGATTTGTCCCAGTCACGTTTAGGTACGAAGACCGCTTCAGTAGGATTTCCAGTTATCTCATTAATGAGAGCAGCAAGCTCTTTCACCGATGTTTCTTTTCCAGATGCAAGATTCATAGCCTCACCTGCTGCAGATTCTATCACTCCTAATCTGAGGACTCCATCAACAATATCATCAACATAAGCAAAGTCCCTTGTTTCATCGCCGGTTCCAGTAATCGTTAGAGGTTGATGATGCATTGCTTTCCACATGAAATTAGGAATAACGTTACGATAGGGTCCAGGTACTTCACCAGGACCAAACACATTGAAGAATCGACCAATGCTTGTTTCAAGCCCATAAATCTCGTGATAATGATTGCAATACAATTCTCCGAGAAGCTTGTGAATCTGATAGGGAGTGTCCAGTTTCAAGGATACAGTTTCTTCTTTGAAGGGAATCTCTGCGTGGCTTCCGTATACTGAGCATCCAGAACCCGCAAAAACTAAGCGTTTCACATCGGTTAGCTGTGAGTATTCTAAAACCCTAAGGAGTCCGAGCCCATTCACCATCAAATCATCTTCAGGATGATCAATGCTGTTCTGATTTGCAAAATGTGCGGCTAGATGAAAGACATAATCGGGGCGCTTGTGGAATACTTTTTTCAGTCTCTGCTCATCCAAAATCGACCCATCAATCACGGTTAGACGGTTGTCCTTGGGAAGATTCCACGGATACGATGAAGAAAAGTCATCTAGAACCGTGATATGTGTGGGTTCTGCTTGCAATAGTGTCCGGACCATATTACTGCCGATACAGCCGGCTCCTCCAGTAATCAGTATCTTTCGAGTAGTATATTCGTTAATGATTTCGTTTTTTTTTAGAAACCCCTCTTCTAGTGTAAGTACACGTATAACAAACTCTACCTTTTATATCTCATGCAAGCAACATATCATGAAAAAAACATCTAACTAAATAAGTAAAAATATACTCAAAGGAAAAGAAACAACTAGATAGACTTAATATCACTACTAATGACGTTACAAGTTGGAGCGTGGGTATGGATTGTCGAAGCTTATTGTGGCAATACCTGCATTTAATGAAGAAGCAGTCCTACCCAGTGTTCTCAAGAAACTCAAATTGAATCTATCAAGTGAAGAAGATAGTCTTATCCTCGTTGTAAATGATGGTTCGACGGATAAAACAAGTGAAGTGGCTATCAAATCGGGGGCAGATATTGTTGTAAACCATCGCCAGAATCTTGGTGTTGCACAAGCATACAGAACTGCAATACGAACTGCACTAGAGTTTGGAGCAGATATCATTTGCACCATTGATGGTGATGGACAGTTTGATCCAAATCAGATTCAAGGCCTAATTGAACCGATAAAGGCCGGGAAAGCAGATTTGGTAATAGGTTCACGATTCATCGATCCCAAACTTGGCAAGAATATCCCAACAATAAACAGAGTATGCAACAAACTAATGGCTGCACTGATTAGTGTAATTATTCGAAAGCGGATTCATGATACAGAAAGTGGATTCAGAGCAATATCAAAGAAAGCGGCTGTTGGTCTCAAATTCCTAGGTAAAGTATCTTTCAGCAATGATATGATATTAGATGTATCAAAGAGGAATCATAAAATCCTTGAAGTACCAGTAACAGTGAAGTATTATAATGAGAGAGTATCTCGGGTCATAAAAGGATTCATAAATTATGGTTTCAAGATGATATGTTTCATTCTCGTGAAAATAATTGCATTGAGATTTTCACTAGATATATCCTCGAATCATTATCCAAAGATAGAAGTTGTAACTGTTTCTAGAAAGGCTATTGCCAAAATACCCACGACATCTGAATATACCAAAAATACTTTATTTGTAAGATTACCACAAACAGAAAGCGCTGAAGTATAGATTGAGAATCTATGGTTTTGGAATTCTATTATTTCACATGCTTTTAAGAATTGCATAGCAAACGCTGTTTACTTACGAATGTATGGTAAATATACTCATACTTGGGGGTTCAGGATTCATTGCTTTAAATTTAGCAATTAGTCTAAGAAATCGTGGATATAATGTCATAACATCAAATCTTCAGAATCTTGCTGCTGAACAATCTATTCGTTGTGATGCAAGTATAGACATGACTATGATGTAGCAATCGCCAGTTCATAACTGACCTTGGTGCATATCCCGCTATCGAACCAAAGAAGAATCTGAGAGTGAACTCCAGAGGTCATCCAGGGTACGGACAGTTGATGAGAGAGTATAGGGCCGATCCTGCGGAGTGGAAGAGGGTTCACGAATTTGGAAAGAGGAGTCTTGTGGAAACCGTGTTCAGTATGATGAAATTGAGATATGGGGAAAGTCTGAGTTCAAGAGGATATAAAGAGCGGAAGAGAGAACCACTGGTCAAAGTGGTCCTCCACAACATCGAACGACTCAACTACCTGGAGTGTGCTGAGAGGTGATTTATTCAACAGGGCCCATAATATCATAATATGTGTCTTACTATCCTTCAATCTTCATGGTTTTCCAATTGGGGATAATCCTACAATTACCTCTCATACCAATCTCCAAGTAGTATCATTGGTGAGTTGATTAGTAATCAATGTTTGATTGCATGATTAAATGCGGCCTCAAGTTTGATTGCTATTTTCTCTAATGAGTAATTTTCCTCAGCATATTTGCGACCGTTCCTTCTAAGTTCTACACGAGATGTATTTCCCTCTAACTCAAGAATTGCAGTAACAAGTCCAGATGGATCATTTGGAGGAACAATAATTCCACAATTTGCTTCTTTGACAATCTTTGCGGATTCTCCTGCAGACATACAGATTATTGGACGCCCGCATGCCATATATTCAAACAACTTTGTCGGTAATCCGCTGTCAGAAGATTGATAATCTTTCATTGGAAGAATCAATGCATCTGCGCTAGAGAGTAATTCGGTAAGAGTTTCCTGCTCAAGAAATTCCGTTGATAGAGTCACATTTGTGAGATTAAACTCATCAATTTTCGCACGAATGAAATTTTCCATCTCACCTACGCCACGAATTAAAAAGTGATAGTTATTGCTTTCTTGAAGTTTTTTAGCAGCCTCTAGAATTGTACTGAAATCATACGCAACACCGAGTAATCCAGAATACACAATTTTGAAATGTTTCGCCCTTCTTGTGTCAGGATGGGGTTTCTCTTGAAATATAGTTGTATCGACTCCGACCTCTGCTACGAATATTCTATTTGATTGCACTCCGTATTTGGTGACAAGTGTTGGTATGTAGGCAGAGCTTATTGGAGTCACGGTGGAACTTAGCAGATAGGCTAATTTAGCTCCAAATTCTCCAATTCGCTGTAGTCTTTTACTTAAGAATCCAAGTTGAGCTGCAGTTTCTGGCCACAGATCATCGATATTCCGAACAACAGGAGCTCTTTTAATTATTGAATAAATCATTGCCGGAAATGAACTAAAGACACTTGGACTGGTAGCCCATATAACATCAGGGCGTTTCGTAATTGGTAACGCCAATAAAGCAGTAAAGGAAAATAGAAGGTACATGAATAATCTTCTAGCAAAACCATGATGAGCGACTGACGGCATCCAAACACGAATCAACCGATGATTTCCCTCACGCTCAATGGAAAGAATCTTTCTGTTATATTCCGAGGGGATTTTACCAAGAGGATAGTGTGGAATTGCTGTAATAATCTCAAGTTCATGGCCGATTTGTTCCAGACCCTTGACAGCATTGTAAGTCCGTCTATGACTACCTCCAACATCTGGGGGATAGTATTGACCAATAACAAGTATATGCATACATAACTCACCAATGATAGATGTTATCAATTCATTCATTTTCACCTCAATTCAGAACGACTGAATATGATGAGCAATACGAAATTGTTCGTTCATATTGTGGTTATATCTTGATATAGAGTAAAATATCTAATCAAAAAGACATGAACATAAACGATATATTCAGTAACGGAAGTCAGCAATATCTATGAGGGTTTTCAAAATATGGTTTCATACGTGGTATACAAATGCTACAAACAATTCGAGCACACATTGAAAGGGGAAATTCACAAGTGATTCTAAAAGACCGTTCCAAATACAAGGCATTCATTGCGCAATGTGAGGATGTGCATCAAACCCTTCTTGATGGGCTTGAATATATCAACTGGAAAAGCATCATAGGGAGAGACGATCATGTCTTCGTGAAACCAAATTTCACTTTTCCGTGTTACAAAGAGGGTGTAACAACGTCTCCAGTAGTTCTTATCAAACTTCTAACAATCTTGGCTGACAGGGCTTCCAAGGTGACCGTTGTTGAATCGAATGGTGCCACTAACATCTTTACTGCAGAGGAGGCTTTCAAGGGTCACGGAATTCAAGACATTTGCAAAGAATTAGGAATAGCAATGATCAACCTCTCCAAAGAGCCAACGCAATTCGTTTCGGAAAAAGTATATGGAAAGAGAGTCAAAGTAGAAATACCGAAACTACTTCAGGCCCAAGTCGACCGATTCGTTAGCCTACCGGTTCTCAAGGTCCACGCAATGACATCAGTTAGTATTAGCATGAAAAACCTTTGGGGGTGCTATCCTGATCCGATGAGATGCTTGTATCACGATAATCTAGATAGAAAATTGGCACTCCTTACAAAACTCTGGCAACCATCGATTTGTGTGGTGGATGGAATATATGCGCTTGATGGGCATGGGCCTATGTTTGGGACCCCTGTGAATCTAAATTTGCTTGCTATAGTAAACAATCCAGTGGTAGCAGATGCATTGGGTGCCAGAATCATGGGTTTCGAGCCAATGACCATAGGTCACATAAGAGTTGCAGAAGAATTTGGTCTTGGTTCAACTAGTCCTGAAGATGTCTTGTTAAACATGGATTGGAAATCTCTTCGTCACTCATTCTCTTTTAGAAGGACTATCCTTGATTACTTGTCACTATTGCCATTTCACAATGGTCCGCTTGCGAAAATCATATTCCAGTCACCATTAACGAGTGTAATTCGTAAGGTTGTAGAAATAATTAGAACTCCAGAAGAGAAAACAGACCTGAGATCATATGTTTTATGAAATGGGTTAGTAAGCGTCGTTTTCAATCTAGCTTATCCCTTTTTCACTACCTAAAGAGTAGTATAAAATCCAGAACGTGATATCAAGAGCATTAGTTTGCTCCAGGGTCAACACATCGCAATAGCTGCACCTATTACAGAATGCAAGTAATTCTTTGTGATAAAGAACGGGCAAATTACAACAACAGAAGTGAGAGGTTTCATTCCAGTAACCGCAGATAACATTGGTCTATGAGATATACTTCCTGAAACAATGTTTTTTTCTTCCATGATTCATGTTGTAGTTTATTTGAAGAACCTTCACTTTGTAGTTCGGTTTATCCATGAATTATCTGAACCGCTCTCCGGATTTTTTTCAATAACCAGTTTGTGCAAAGATTTTCAACTTCTGTGCAAGCTTGCTTACAACCATTCTCTCATCATGGTTATCTATAACATATTGCTTTAGTTTGTTACCGACATTCTTTCGCTCTTGTTTACTCAAGTGAATTGCAAAGCTCAATGTATCTTTCAAAGTATTCGGATTTGCAGGGTCAACAAAATATCCAGTTATTCCATCACGAATTACTTTTGCCATACCTCCAATCCTAGATGCTATTACAAACTTTCCTGCAGCACCAGCTTCTAAAAGAACTTGTGGGAAGTTTTCACCATATGATGGAATGACAACAATATCTGCAGAACTGTAAACATCAGGCATTCTAGCTGATGATATATTTTCAACAAACAACACTTTCTTTGTGATACCAAGTTGCTGCACAATTCCTTTTAGGAATTCAGAGTAAGAGGTTTCCGCTCCAACAATCATCAATTTGATTAGCAGTCTTGAATCAGTTCTCGTTAGGGATTCAAATGAGCGAATTAGCCAATCAACGCCCTTCTCTGGAGAAATCCTTGCAACACACAAAACGATGATTTCATCATGATTTTTTACTAAGCCATTTCGGATAAAAAAATCGGTTTGACCACTACTGAACTCCTGTATATTGAGTCCTGGTTCATTAATGAAAACAGAATCGTAATCTACTCCGAATTCAACCAAGTTCGTTCTTTCTATTTCGGTTTGAGCTATTACCAATCCATATGAACGCAAGTTCATTCTACTTAAGATGTTGTAATGAACTCTTTTGAGAATCGTGTTGCCGTATTGTAGTGTTGCACTACCACAGGCATCGAGTATAGCTGGTATTTTTTTGGATTTTGAAAAGAATGCACCAAAATCGGCCTGAAAATTCCAAAGAAGTGTTGATATTACGATATCCGGGAGATCTTTCCTAAGTTCGCGTATAATCATTGGTGTAATTGGATATGAAGTTTGTTTCAAGAATGCGGGGTATCTGATAACAGTGATACCTTTGGTTTCCTCAGTCTGAATTGGAGGCGTTGTCATACTTGAGGTATTTCGTAAATCTGAGGTTACCACACGAATCTTGAATCCATTCTTTACTAGAATTTTATGTTGGCTCGCAGTCCTTTTTACAGCCCCTCCGAAACCTACACCAGGTGGGTAATATGGAATGAAGTTCAATAGATTCAGTGTCATCAGATTCGTTTTAGGTTGTACTCTATTTTTATACTTGTTGTGTTCCAACATGTCTTCTTTGATGTGCTGCCTTGAATCATAAATAAGCTAACACAAATCAAATGACCATCAAATCGGATTGTAACGCGGACCCGATGTGACCTACTACTACAAACTTGAGAAAGAGTAAAGGTATCGCGCAGTCGGAGTTGGAAGATTATGAGGTTTATGTGCTTAGATTGTGGAGCTGATCTTAGTACTCAACTTGCTACAAAAGCTTTTCAAAACACTATTCTACAATCAAGGGTATTCTTCCTTTCGATGATGAATCAACCTATTTTATTCACATAGAAGAATGAACCCCTTTAGTACTTGAACCAAGCGCGTAATATTGGACACCATTGGGAATTTGAGAGTTTTTAAACATGCGTCTTCCATCAATTATGATTCTCTGCTTGGTTCCATCAAGCAATTTTTCAATACCCATTTCTCGATATTGATTCCAGTCAGTCATAAGTATGACCGCATTGGCATCTCGTGTGCAAATGTTAATGTTACGATTGAAATGGACTCCATCATATAATGATTCATCCAATGATGCAATAGGATCATGTGCCCAAATCTTAGCATTAGCGTGTAGTAGTTTATTGATTAGCTTTAAGCTGGGAGATTCACGAGTATCATCTGTATTTGATTTGAAAGCAACACCTAGAACAGCGATTTTTTTCCTTGCTATGTTTCCAAGAACATTGCGAAGAATATTCATTATGCGTGCTGAGGATTCTTCATTAACCTGATGGACAGCTCTCAATAGAGGCATCATTACACCTTTTGTTTTACCGAAATCAATTATACCTGTAAGATCTTTCGGTAAACAAGAACCACCAAAACCAAGACCAGCTGCTAAATGACTTGGATGAATTCTATGATCTGCTACCATACCAGATATGACATCGTCAATGTTTGCATAAGGTATTCTCTCAACAAGATTTGATATTTCATTGGAAAAAGATATCTTGGTTGCCAAGAACGAATTGCTAACATACTTGCAGATTTCAGCTGACTCAATGGACATCTCAATAACAGGAATTTTGTCCAAAGGAGTGCAAGGGGCCAGCATGTCACAGTATTGTTTAGCAACATTTTCATCTGAAACACCTAAAACTATTCTATTAGGATTCATTATATCTTGTAATGCAAAACCTTGCCGAAGAAATTCAGGACTATAAATAACACCAATTTTTGATGTCATTTCAGATATGTGTAGTGTATCAAGGATCAATCTACGAGTCGTACCGGGAGGAACGGTACTCCGAAGTGCGACAATCAAGTATTCACTAACGAGGTTAGGAAGATGTTTCTTAATAAATGATACAGCAGATTCGACCTGGGTGGTATCAACAGGTCCATCTTTGAGAGAAGGGGTGCCTACACAGATAATTACTACATCATGTGCTGTAATCCCTGAATCTGGAGTAATAGCTTTCAGTGAATTAGTTTCTATTGATTTTTTTAGCATCTCATCCAATCCCTCTTCATGAATTGGAGATATGCCACGGTTAATAATTTCAACACGTTCTTTGTTAATTTCTACGATGGTAACTTTGTGTTTTGTTGATAACACCGCAGCGGTACTTAAACCGACATAACCTGCACCAATAACAAGTATTTTCATAAATGTGCCCTCACGATATGACTCGATATGATAGTTTCTGTAAAGTACACTATTATTTATTGCTGTCGTGCATGACACATCCTAAGCAAAAATATCGCTAATGAGTGTAAATATGAGGTCGATAACTATTATATCATGGTGATAATTCGTTACATTGAAGAGAAATCAAGAAATTGAAAGTCGTTTTTTTATTTCTTATTAGAAAACTTGGAGATGTGTATCTAAATGGAACGTGTACTGATTACAGGGGGTGCAGGATTTATTGGGAGCCATCTGAGTGAGAAGCTTCTCAAGGAAGAGATTGCAGTTGTATGCATCGATAATTTCTCAAATTATTATAATCCAGAGATAAAGAAAAGGAATATCAAAAACATTGAAACGAAAGAAAATTTTAGCCTTGTTCAATGTGATATTCGCAATCTATCAGATATGAAAGACAAACTAACGAATCAAGTATTTGATAAACTCATACATCTTGCAGCACTTCCGGGTGTCATTCCATCAGTTCAAGATCCGGTTTCTACATTTTCCAACAATGTTGTTGGCACTCAGAATATGTTAGAAATATGTAGAGAATTAGATATTCAACATGTCATTTTTGGCTCTTCTTCATCTGTTTATGGAAATAGAGAGAAAGGTCCATTTTCGGAATCATTGTGTGCAGCTGAACCGGAGTCACCATATGCAGCTTCAAAACGTATGGGTGAGCTTCTGTGTCACTCATATAACAAAATGTATGGCATGGATGCAACATGTCTCCGTTTCTTCACTGTCTATGGACCAAGACAAAGACCCGATATGGCAATTCATCATTTCGTGAATCTGGCATATACAACGGACTCATTTCCTGTTTATGGTTCTCCAGAAACAGCAAGAGATTATACATACATCGGAGACATTGTAGAAGGTATTATTGCTGCACTCAAAATTTGTTCTGGATTTGATATTATCAATCTTGGAGCTGGTGTTCCTGTAAAACTTGGAGACCTAATAGCAACAATATGCAAGGCGACAAATACCGATCCAATTATTGAGTGGAAACCTAAACGTGTTGGAGATGTACCACTTACACATTCAGATATAATGAAAGCAAAATCCCTTCTAAATTATTCTCCTAAAATTGCATTAGCTGACGGAGTTTCTCACTTTGTTAAATGGTATAAGAAAGTTCACGGATTATTTTAAAAAAGAGGTCAATTAAAGTGGTGGAAATAAAATGTTTCAATATCCCTCAAGGAGAAGGAAATACTGAACAGCGAGAGAGTACTTCTGAAAACGATAGATAGTATTTACAGTTAGGAGGGAAATGTCACGAAAACTACTGCTAAAAGTCAAACCACACTTCTAACACGTTTAGGTTCATACACAAGAGCCAGTATATTATTGTTAGTCACATCACAGACTCTAGCATGGATCCTAACCAAAATTCTAACAATTGGATTACCACAAGAATCCTATGGTTTTTTCTCTACTCTCATCTCATTAGGAGCACTTGTGGGTGGCTTTTTCTCAAGCTTACTAACTAATGGAATTTGGCGATACAGTGAGAAACTACAGATTGAGGGCAAGGGAGGGGTGCTTTCTGGATTACTCAGAATTGTTATCGTCATTGTAATTGTACTTGATGTAGTAGTATTTAGTGCTGTAATAATCTTGCATCATTTCTTGGGTGTAAATGTATTCGCATTTCCAGTGGACATAATGATAGGATCACTAATAGCTACTGGAGCTTTTGCAATTTCCAGTTCACTTTATGCAATAGTAAGATCATTTGCTGAAGGGCTTCAAGACATTACTCTGGTACTTGTTGCCTCAGTATCATATGGTACAATACAGCTCTTAGTAGCATTAGTAATTCTCAATGTTGTACAAGATGTGGTTATGATTGTAGGTAGTATTGCAGGTTCACTTCTTATTACGTTCGGACTAATTATTGTTAATATTCTAAGTAAACAACCCAAACCTGAACCAGTGAGTCAAGAATTTCGCACGCTATTGACATTTTCTATGCCATTAGCTATAAGGAATACATTTACTTCTGCAATTCTTACTGCGTTGATCTATCTAGCCTTTGTGTTTGTTGATTTCAGTTTATCTGCCATTGTTTCAATTGGTTTCTCTGTGATAGCTATCTTTACAGGAGCAATTCGATCAGTCTATACTCCCTATCGGCAATATGCGATTTCATCACACGAAATTGCTGAGGACCAACAAACTTGCCAATCACATATCAAGCAGAGTTCGATTATTATAACTGAGATCCTACTGCTTGGCGCTTTCTGGCTAAGTATCTTAGCCCCCGAAGTAGTTCTATTGTTATCGACTCCACAGTATCTTGATGCAGTAGAGTTTGTTAGAATTTCAGTAGTAGGTATAATTATTCTCTGGATTGGTTACACCTATGGCTCAATTGGAAACTATCTTGCAGAAAGAACATATTTAGAGTCAGTTTCTGCAGTTATTGGATTTTTTGTAGCAATAATTTGTGCAATGCTTCTAGTTCCCACTTATGGTCTGCTAGGAATCGCGTATTCATATGCGATTAGCTGTATTGTTATTGGTTGTTTGAATTTACTAACTGGAACCATATCATATGGTCTATTAGTGCCAACGAAACAACTTCCCGCAATTCTGTTGTCACTAGCGTCTTCTGGATTATTGTTCATGGTGCTAAATTCCATTTGTCACATAGTTATTGCAGGTGTAGCTGCTTCGTTCATTTTTGTGCTAATACAGTTCCCTCTTGGATCACTAAAATTAGAATATATTTTGCTTATTTTCCCATTCCTGAAAAGATTTCTGAGAAATGTGAGGGATGATGAAACTGATTGTGTAGAATCATGAGCCCATGGCAGTCAGATTAATCCAATCCTATTCCAATTTCAGAAGCTACAAGGGACTTGACCGAAAATGTTTTTCCTGAAGGGGTCTTTTCAATTTCATCAACAATGGTCAAATCAATTTTCATAGAGTCACCTAGAAATGGTGTCAACTTTGTAATTATCAGAAGTCGTTCGGTTTCATTCAAATTTCGTTTTGTAACCAAGAATATCTCAATATGATTTGCATCAGTCTGAATTACTTGAAACTCACGAATAAATTCAAAATGTCTGAGGTAATGTGCAAACACAGTTCCACTAACATACCTTTCGTCAGTTGTAACAATAAAATCAGTTAGCCGTCCTTGAATTTCATCAATTCGTGGTAAATATCTACCACACGAACATCTCTTAGATGTAATTGTTCCGCAATCACCAATTTCGTACCTAATCAACGGCATAGAATAACTATCAAGATTAGTTGCCAGCAACGGATTAGGACCCTTGCTCGATTCTATAGATTCCAAAATAATGGATTCAGCGCTAATATGCATTCCCTGGTGTTTCTTACACTCTTGAGCCATATTACCGAACTCTCGTGAACCGTAGCGATTATAGACATCAAGGCCAAAAACAGCTTCAACAACTTCACGTTCTTTTGGGGGGATACCCTCTGCAGAAATCACAGAGGTCATTTGAAGACCATCAGATAGGTTATTCACCAAGGCAAAATCTGCTAGCAGAAATAAGGATCGTGCGTAAGCTTCAACTAGAACGGGTTTGAATTTCTTGATTCGTTTAATGAACTGATTCATAGTCTGAGGATTCATAGTCCAAGTATTTAGCTCTAAAACGTTAGTAACCTTTCTCCTAATCAACCGAGGTATTGACTGACTAGACATTATTTCCTTATCAGCGCCCCAAAGCTTCACATATGGTTGACCTATGTTAAATCCATACCATTGTGTATATCGAAGATCCCTGGCAATTTTGGATGCAGCTGCAATCGTTCCTACGAAAAACCTTGTTGGTCCGCCGGTTGTACCACCAGTTGAACTCCATTGGCCGTAGGAGTGATTATAATTTTGGGCCATTAATTTCAAGTAATTCTCTTGAACTTCTCGTTTTCGCAATGGCGGGATTTCTTCCATTTGTGACATGCATTCAAATTTGTTTGGATCAAAACCGGCTTTGGAAAATTTCCACCTATAGTATGGTACTCGTTCGTAAGCATGTTTGAGAACATTCTGCATCTTTGTTATTTGAATCTCAACAATCTCATCTAGAGTATACCACTGGCTCTGGTCCAAGGATAATGCATATGTCCAAACAGAATGACGTCGGAAAATCTCATATAATCGAATCCAAGCTACTTCCGTGAGAGATGTTTTCATATCATTACGAACCTGATAGTTAATTTAGCAATACGATTTTCCCACTACTCCAGAAGTTGCTTTGAAAGCAAATATAAACATATGCAGATGGTAAGGATGATTGGTATATTCTGAAAGACCAATTGATGGTGTTGAGAAGAGATTGAATAAGAATTCAAATAATACCAAGAGTGAGTTTCACTCAGGGCAAATCGATGATGCACAGCCTATCGTAGATTGGACAAATGGCATAATTAGAATTAAAAATGATGATGAGAAACTAGATTCTGTTTCGCTACTTTTTCTCGGAGATGTATTTCCAACGGGATCAATTGAGAAGAGGCTTCTTGAGGAAGACTCAGAAACTACTCTAGAAGAGATTCGTCAGATTGCACAAACAGTGGATATTACAATATTCAATCTTGAATGCCCATTAACTCTAACAAAAAAAAGTATTATTAAAAAAGGACCGTCGCTAAAAGCAGATCCAGATATTGCTGAAAAACTGGTTCTGGGAAAAATCAATTTAGCTTGTCTAGCAAATAACCATATCATGGACTTCGGAATTAATGGAGTTATGGAAACGATTAATTCACTTGATGCTCAATCAATCCAACATGTAGGAGTGGGTAAATCTCCAAGTGAGGCATGCAAACCTCAATATCTAGAAATCAGAGATTTCCGCATTTCTATCTTCAATTCAGCTGAAGCAGAATTCTCTGCTGTAACCGAAGACAAGTATGGTGCTTGTGATAATGAATGTGGTATGTTCAAAGATTATTTGATTGAGATGAAAAAGAGTTCTGATATTCAGGTTGCAGTTTTTCACGGTGGCAGGGAATATGCTAGAATTCCACCACCTCATACATATCAATTCTATAATCGAGCGGCTTCACAGGGTTTCACGATTGTAATTGGGCACCACCCTCATGTACCCCAAGGGATACAACTAATCGGAAAATCCTTTGTTGCATATAGTCTTGGCAACCTAGTTTTCGAACCAGATTACGGAAAGCATGATAAAATGTCAAGTTATGGATATGCTGTGAAAGCCAAAGTATCCAAAAGAGGGCTTGAGGAAATCCAGATTATTCCCTACAAAGTCAAAGACGGTTGGGAGATTCAAATCCTAACAGGAAAGGAGAGAGGTTTCTTTCTTGCATATTTGCGAACGTTGAGCAAACAAATCTCTAGTTACGAAAAAGTCAAGGATTATTGGAGAAGTGAAGCTGCAAAATTCCTAAAAACAAGAAACCTTCCTAACCTTGCTGGAAATATTGTTGGAGTTCAGGCAGGAGGATCTGTTCTAAGATTAATAATAACAGCAGCTTGGACATTGATATATTCAGTTCTTGGTTTTATTTCCCCAAAACAGGCTAAAGTATATGTCCAAAATGCCCTGATGACTCAATCGCACCGCATGTTTATTCTAGAGGCACTAAATCAGATAAATTCTGATAAGAGTGCTGAGTAAGCATCCAATTAGCAATTTTATATCAAGGAGTGTCATCGTTTTGAATCTAATCCTTTTTTTCCAAACAGAATGAAGTGCCATCTATTATTGGAAACAAATTCCAATCTAGAAATGCACCTTCAATCATAGTGCTTTTCAAAGTAACAATTCAAACTCAGGATGTTTTTACTCAATTCTTAAACAGAATTCCTTCAGAATTCTAAGATAATCTCGAATTTTCGCAGACGGTTGCACAAGAAAACCAAGGTCACTATTGATTCGATATAGTTTGTGATGGTAAATTACTTGTTGCAAGAAATTTATCATTTCAAACCAACATATTTCAGACTCCTCAATCCCACACTGTTCAGCAAGTTTGTTGATCCGATGTTCGTACATCGAGTTCGTTCGCTCAAAGAACAGATCGTATGCTACTTTGTGCCGCCAATCAGGTGTGTTGGACTGGAAGAATCCAAATGAAAAACTAACAAAATCAACTAGTGGAAAACCATGTGTAGTTCCACGCTCCCAATCCAGTACGATAAGATTATCTTTCATCTTCATGATGTTTCCGTGAAAGAGATCTCCATGCTGAATAACAGTTGGAGTTCTTGATGATACAGATTCAACATAATCGAAGAAACCAATGTTTTGTAGTCTTTCTAGTAAAGGCTTTGGGATCGAATCAGAACTTTCTCTTTCTAAATTCGTTGATTTTGAATTAGAACTGCCGGAGCAGTTTGTTAGATGTTTAATTAATTCAAACACCCTATGATAGTTATCTTTTGATAATGTAATCTTTGTGCCATTAATATATTCTTGAACATAAAAATTGAAGCCCATAATCGTTCCATGGTCAATGAGTTGTGGTATCTCGGTAACACTATCATAATTCTTGCATGACTGGTGGAATGAGATTGTTTTATCGATTTGAGGATTAAACATCGGATGAGCTGCTACTTTGAAAACAGATTGCTCTCCATTTTCAAAACGAATGATACCTAAATAATGCGGAGAAGATTCTGAGGATTTAGCAAACATGAAACTTTTTGGGCGCCCTTTTCCCAGATGTTGGATAAGTCCTCCAAGCCAAGATTTGTAGTACTTGGTTCGATTTATTGAAGAATTCGTTTTTTGTGCAATAATATAATATGACGGCATCAAATATTTCAATATATTCAATTTTTGTAACAGAATTGCAGGAATTCGCAAACGTGACTTTTCATGGCTTCCCGCAAATTCCACAAATGCATTGTATATAGATTCATCATTTGCGTCGCAAATAAATGCTGGAAGATTGTATCCAGGAAAAGGAGCTAAAAAAGAAGTGGCAAATCCCAGCTTATTGAGAATTTTTCGATATCCTTGTAGTGAATATGTGTAGGTCTGGTAAGGTACTCCTTTCTTTCGCATGCTTAGCAGTGTAGCTATACGACGAGGAACTATCGATGTGAATCGCATGTGTGAATGGTTGTCCACACCACCAGACAAGAATCCATATGCGTATCTGTTTTCGATTCCTATTGCCAAGGTTCCCCCACTCTTGAGAAGAACATACATGTTTCTCAAGAATTGTTCCTGTAGTATCTGGGGAGGATAGTTCTTATCGTTCAGACCCATCCATTCGAGAACTCCGTTGGAAAGGATGAAGTCAAAAGAGTTGGGAGGAAAGGGATGGTTAGTAATACTTGCATGAATAGGGTTGATGTTGTCTAGACCTTGCTCTTCAGCTCTAAGGGATAACATCCTAACACGTTCAAGAGTAGCATCTAAGGAATATACTTCATCGAAAAACGACGCCAACCCTATTGAATGAAGGCCCCAACCACAACCTAGATCAAGTGCCCGTCCCCCGTCCCCAAGAGGCAATGCAAACAGAATTTTCAACCGTTCTCTAAGTGCTGCATTTCGTGCCACTGCAGCTCGATTTGTATCCTCTGCAATATATTCCAGAGTCTTATTCCATCCGGATACTTCCACAGATTGAAGTATCTTCTGAAATTCCTCTTTTGTCAATTTCGAATCAACAAAGTATGTATCAGATTTGGTAAATGATGGAATTCCATCATATTCAGAGTATTGAAAAAAACATGACTTACAATACAATTTTCTATCCAGTTCTAAGGAACACATAGGACATAGGAATTTCATCTACTACCACCTTGATTTGAAAAGTATTACGGTCAAGAAGAACCCCTCGTATTATGTTTACTCATTAAATTTCAGACATGATTATAGAATAAAAGTTTTCAACTAACGTATATATGCTGCGTATAGTAGGAAAAATTTAACAATGAGCTCTTACGTTCAGAGTTATACAATACGAGGGCTTAAAGGAATCTATTAATTTATAGGATCTGAAATTAAATATGTCAACGCAAGCTATAGATATCGCAATAATCGCACATCAAATCTATCCATTCTATATTGGTGGTACAGAAGTAGCTATGCAGAATTTGGCAACGAGTTTGAATCAAAAAGGATATCGAGTCGTAGTTGTTACAAGGAAAACCCCCCAATCACAACACATTGAAACATCAGTTCCACATGTCTTCGTAAGAACTACCAATATTGCAGGATTAAGATTGATATTTTTCATGATAAGTGCAATGTTCGCTGTGATGAAACTTGGAAGGGTTAGAGTCGCAGTAGTAGTTCCAATCGATCACAGCTGGATGTGCTATTTTCTAAAGCATATGGGAATATTCACAATAAACTGGGCACGCGGCTCTGATATTTACGATTCACTGTTCCCATTCGCGGTGAAACAATCAATAGAATCTAGCAATATCACTTTCGCTTTGAGCAGAGCGATTCAGTCGCTAATGTCTAAGTACTCAAGCCGAAGAACATACTACATTCCCAATGGTTTCAGTATCCCTGTTGATCTTCAGAAATCACCACAAAATAGAGTCAAGAGCACAAAGGAACCCATTAGACTTGTATATGCAGGAAGGTTAATCTTCTATAAGAGAGTGGACTTTGCGATTGAAGCATTAAAAGTTCTCGAGTCAAGAGGGGGCGGGTTCACACTGGACATCATAGGGTGGGGTCCAGAATTCGACAATCTGCAGAAACTCTCGCAAAGCTTAGGTATTGAAGATAAGATTAGATTTCATGGACGATTGAATCGTAGAAGAGATGTTTTTAATTTAGAGAAACAAAGCGACATTTTCCTTTATCCAAGTTCAAGGGGGCAAGGACTAGGCAATGCCGTACTAGAAGCGATGGTACTTGGATTGCCAGTGCTATCTTTTCATGTCGGGTATTTTCCTGAGCTAATCGGTCAAGATACCCGTGGATGGATTGTAGCCAATTCAAAGAACCGAAATATTGCAATTGACAATCTTGTTGAAAAGCTACTTGAAATCAGAGAAAAGCCAGAGGACATCAGAATAAAAGGGAAACTCGCATCTCATTTTGTGACAAAGAATTTCATCTGGGATGAAGTTGTAAAGAAAATGATTGGAATCATTAATCGAGTGATTGAAACTTGAATAGGCGGTCATAACAAATAGGAATGGAAATAGTTAAAGGAGTGTAATTACACACGCGAAAATCCCAATCGAGGTATAATGATTTGCAAAAGAAAGGAGTAACTGTGTTTCTTATCTTGATAATTGCTTTCTTATTGACACCAATCAGTCTGTTCCTGGTAAATAGTGAACTCAACCGGGGTAATAACCCTGTGGACTTTACGCAAAATCCCAGTGCATACAACTTTGGTAACAACTCAATTGCCTGTCAATTCTACGAAAATGTAGGACAAATCTCAGATCCTGAAATCCTGTTTTATGCTAAGATTTCCGGAGGATATGTGGGTCTTGAAAGGAATAGAATCGTACTTGTTAGTTCCAGAACTGGAGAGAAGTTTGTGATGTTATTTGAGCAAGCGACACAATTACTTCCACTCGGTGTCAATACGGTCAGTCAAAGTAATAGTTTCTTTATATCTAACAATGAAGGGTATCTAGGAGTAAAGGGCTATAGCACCATTCTCTACAAGAACATCTGGTCCGGTATCAATATGTACCTAAAAGCAAGTGGAGGAGATGTGCACTGTGAAATCCACTTGGATTCGTTGGCCAGTTTGGAGGGTTTCAGGGTTCGATTAGAAGGAGAAGGGGAGCGAGAATTCAGCTCCACTCATTTCAGCATTCAAAATGAAAGGGTCGAGCTTGTAGGTTATAAGCCGTGGGTCTTTTGTGAGGAAACAATCGTTCCATCAGCTCTTGTTTGTTTTGATGAGATGACCTTTGGTTTACAGACATTGGAGCCCGGTCTAGTAAAAGTGTTTGATGTTGAAGATCCTACATCAGGCTTTGAGATTGTTGACAATGGAATGGAGCTGTTCGGTACAGGAGGAATCCTACATTCCTCTTACTTAGGAGATGAAACAGATGATTCTGCACGTTCAGTGGCCATAGATACCTACGGGAATACCTACGTTACAGGATGGGAGTGGCACCCAGTATTCTCATCTAGTGGCAGAAGCTCCCCTCGGATGCAACGAGACAGTTATGTTCGTAAAATCAACGCTACAGGTAACGGTGTCGTCTACTCTGTCGTTCTGGGTGGTTCTGCTGATGACTGTGCCCGTTCCATAGTAGTTGACTCGTTCAATAACTCATATATCACAGGGTTCACATGGTCTTCCGACTTTCCGATGGTTGGTTCGTATGATAGTGTACACAGTGGGGGATCCGATTGCTTCGTTGTCAAAATTGACTCAAGGGGGGATTCAATCACATACTCGACCTTCGTCGGAGGGACTGGGAATGATCTTGGTAATTCGTTGTATGTAGATTCACTTGGTCGAGCCTATGTGACGGGGCATACATCCTCCTTGGAATTCCCAACAATCAATGCATATGATGATTCGTACAACGGTGGTTTCTTTGACTGCTTTGTGTTCAAGCTTGCTTCTGATGGTTTCAATCTAGAATTTTCTACTTACATAGGAGGATCAATGGCTGATTATGGATACGGCATCACTATTGACTCCTCCGAGATGGTTTGCGTGACGGGGGAAACCAAGTCACAAAATTTCCCCACTGCGAGGGCCATTGACAGTTCATTCAATGGAGGTTATGCAGACTGTTTTGCACTAAAACTCACTCCGAATGGTAAATCTATAAACTATTCGACGTTCATAGGTGGGAGCAACTTGGATTGTGGGTACGCCATTACCACAGACTCGTCTGGTGATGTCTATATCACTGGGACCACCTTTTCCATGGACTTTCCAACTGTTTCGCCCTATTCTGGAAACAACAGCGGTATCCATGATTGCTTCGTGGCTAAAATCAGTGGTAACGGAAGCTCACTCATATATTCAACCTATCTTGGGGGTACAGGTGACGATATTGGAAGAGGGATTGCAGTCGATGTGATGGGAAACGCCTACGTCGTTGGAGAAACAACTTCTCATGACTTCCCATTAACCTCTGGTGATGGGAACATTAATACTTGGACTGATTGCTTTGTGATTAAGCTGAATGCTAGTGGAAATTCACTATTCTACTCTGTGCGTATTGGAGGTACTGGTCAGGATTATGGCTGTTCGATTGCTCTTGATGTCCAAGGGAGTGTTTTCGTTGCGGGATTCACTTCCTCAAAAGACTTCCCCGTGGTGCACGCTTCTACTTTCTCTTACAGTGGTGGAAACTTTGACTCATTTACCTTCAAACTCGCTGATTCATCAGATAGCGATATGGACGGGCTCAGTGACCACGAAGAGAGCCAACTCGGGACCAATCGATTCCATCAAGACACCGATGCGGATGGATTGACCGACTGGTTAGAGGTTGTCGTATATGGTACAAATCCAACTGTCAACGATACAGATTCTGATGGGCTTAGTGATGGTGATGAAATAACCTTCTACAAGAGTAATCCATCTAGTGAGGACTCAGACGGGGACGGGTTGCTTGATGGAGCTGAGATTCTCATTTGGAATACAAGTCCAATTGACGACGACACTGATGCAGATGGATTGAGCGATTTCGATGAAATCAACAACACTCATACAAACCCAAATAGCATAGACACAGATAATGATCAGTTGAGTGATTTGGAGGAGGTGACAATACACTTTACTTCTCCATCCAACAATGACACTGATTCTGATGATATGCCGGACGGGTGGGAAGTTTATCACATGTTAAATCCAAGGGTGAATGACTCATCTGAAGACCCTGACCAAGACTCACTCACCAACCTCCTCGAATACATGTATGGTACTCACCCATTGTTGAATGATACTGATAGTGATGGGTTGGATGATACCGCCGAAATTCTCATTCATCATACGAGCCCTTTAAAGTCTGATAGCGACTCAGACGCGCTTAGTGATGCTGAGGAAGTCATATTTTACCTCACTGATCCTAACAACAGCGACACTGATGACGACACCATGCCAGATGGGTGGGAAGTCCTGCATGGCTTGAACCCACTAGCAAACGACTCGACTGCCGATAATGATCTTGATGGACTAACCAATCTGGAAGAGTTCGTAAATGGTGCGGACCCAAATAACAACGACACAGATGCCGACGGGCTAAATG
>SDBT01004909.1_pt1 | contig 22591 bp, 47 predicted proteins | sample 2277101 | NCBI WGS metagenome assembly SDBT01 (sample SAMN10404973, study PRJNA504765) | marine sediment metagenome | isolation source: marine sediment core GS10_PC15, 103 cmbsf | place: Arctic Ocean: Southern Knipovich Ridge | collected 2010 | reverse complement strand
TGCGATTTGCACCTTCGGAATTGGGTTGGGCGAGATGAGAGGTTTCTGTGCGTTTGTGTGCAGGGCCAGCCAGCTGCGGAGAGCAAGTTCTGCCTCGTAGCTGAGTAATCCTTTCTCGTAATTCGTGTATTTTTGTTGAATAAGATATCGAAATTTTTCATCTGTACTCCTGCTTATCCATAGAAGAATTTGCACCTTATCGGATTTCGCCAAGCCCCCCAATCCAGTACCAATACTTTACTATTTTAATATTAAGATATGTAAATAATATAAAATAGGATAGCACATAAACCAATATTGAACCATGCAGTTTCATGGAAAGGGACGCTTATACAGCTTCTTTTCAGTCTATGAGAGTTTGTGGATTTATGAATGGTCCTGCACACAAAGACACACAAAAGATATTTTCAGCGTGCAGATTTCCTATCTTCCCGCCGTTTCTTCGCTATATCCCTTTCTTTATCCTGATCTGGTTCCATCTTGACATTTACCATATCTGCGGCTTCGAGGGCAGTCATGAAAAGCGCGGCGTCTCCCAGAGTCCGGGTCGTGGGATGGGGCTGCCAGTACCGATTTGCAGATGGATGCCCCGTCTCGGAGGGGGGTCTATATTGCTGGCCTTTTTGTCTCCATTCAATGTCGTTGGTATCCGTTATTGGAAGTCTGGGCTTTATGGGGGAAGTGAGGGGATGTGGGATCTTGTCTACGCGTTTCTTGCGTTTTCTTCTCTCTCCGGGTGGCTTGGGGCCTTTTCCCTTTGTTTTCCGGAAGTCCTTATCTGCGGCTTTCTTGCCACAGCTTGGACAGGTGAAACCTACAACTCGTTTTTTAAACCTTGATCTGTCTTTAGGGGAGAACGTATGTTCATACTTGCAGAATGGACAACGAAATTTACGCATCAGTCACTCCTTCTGAAAAAGCCACGGGAACTCTTGGGATTGAACATGGAGGCGGACTTTTTGGGGTCGTAGTCTTCTTCGCCTATGATGGCGATGTAGATCTTGGAGCCTCCTGTCAATCCCATACTGTTTCTGAGGACATGTGGGATTACAAGTCTGCCCTGTTGGTCTATCTTTATGGAGTATGGATATTGTATCCATTCCTTTTTACTCATTGGTAACACGCCTTACCATATTTTGCCATCTATTGTATTTAAGTGGTGTTCTCTATTTATGTTTGACTGTTCGACATCCGAACGTTATGGGGCACGCAAACATTAATTAAAAATAGTGTCTCAGTGTAAACTCGATTTAGAATGCTCCCCAAACACCGCACCCCTCGAACCCGGGAGGAAAGAACACGGGCGCTGAATCTTTTCCTAAGTCAAGTCTATAGCTATGGCGTGACTGGAGCATGGCTGGTAGGGAGTATGGCTACTGGACGAGATGTCCCTATGAGCGATGTTGATCTCTGCGTCCAGGGGAATTACGTACTGAAAGAATTATATTCCCTAAGAGATCAAATATACACGAGAACTGGAGTGATAATCCAGCTGATACAGGATGCTCCTAGACATCCGATGAGGAAATTACTTTGACGCAATATCAGCTTTTTCCCTCTGAATCATCCGTTCAGACTCTCATAGTAGAGTCCGTCCCTCAACCCCTGATAACCGGAGTCGTATGGCCCACTAGCCCCAAAACCCAGGGCGCTCCCTGCCTTACGGCGGTGGAGTTCCAGAATACTGGGGGCGACGGATCTATCTTTGGGAGAATCTTGGACGACACAGGAGCGGTGCTCGTCACATTCACCTTCAGCGTCATTGCAGGGGAGACGGGTACCGTTAATCTCAGCTTTAACATGCCGGGAAACGACGTTACCATTTTCGCTCAGATAGGATATGCGGGCGTAGTCCTGGATGCCCGGGGACCCCACTTTATAGAAGTCCTGATCACAATCGCGACCTCCCTCACTCTTGCCCTCAATCCGAACCCCGCAAGGCCTTTGGAAGATATCACATGGTCAGGACGGTTAACCCGGGCAGATGCACAGCCCTCAGGATCACAATCGATACGGCTCATTAATGATATGACGGGAACCGTGATCGGGACGATCACCACGGATGCTAATGGTAATTACAGCGGGATATTTACCGCTCCGGAGGCAACCGGTTCACATCCTTATATTGCGGAGTTCCAAGGGGCAGTCCTCGGTAATCTCATCTTGAGTTCCTCGTCTGCGGAAGCCTCGGTTGGGGTTGGTCCCCAGGAGATAGTCAGCATGGGAAGTGTTGTGTTAGCCTTAGCGGTAGGCGCAATTCTACTTAGGGCTGTGAAGTAAATGCCTTCTCCCGTGATTACGAGTGTTGGGTGGCCTTCAAGTCCTAAGTCTCAAGGATCGGGGCTTTCCACGGGCATTAATTATAGAAATGACGGCACCGACGGGGATATAACTTTCCGACTTAGAGAAAGTACTGGAAGCGTTCGCGCTTCCCGTACCTTCAGCGCTGTAGCTGGGGAAACAGGCAGAGTTACCCTGAGCTTCAGTATGCCGAATCGCGACGTAAGATATCGAGCGGAAGCGGGAGGCGCAACCTCCGGCTATAGAACCATCGCGTTATATGTGGCACCGCCGCCCCCTCCTCCACCACCGCCACCACCGCCCCCTCCACCTGAACCTGAGCCTCCAAGTGTAGTTATAACGAATGTAGGGTGGCCTTCAAGCCCTCGGACAGCAGGATCTAGCCTAGCAGCGACCATTTCTTACAGGAACAATGGGGGAGATGGACTAGACAACTTCGCTAGAATCGTAGACGATAGCGGAAGCATTCTCGCCAATCAGAAGTTCAGCGTGTCAGCTGGGGAAACAGGGACAATAAACCTCAGCTTCAGTATGCCGAACAGGGACCTGATCATCTACGCGGAGACAGTATCTTCAGGGTCAGTCATAGATTCTAGGGGACCCCAGATCATAGAGCTTATTGTCACCATCGCGACCTCCCTGAGTCTATCCCTTTCACCAAACCCCGCGGAGCCTTCAGAGGTAGTGACATGGTCGGGGAAGCTGACAAGATCAGATGCGCAGTCTCCAGGATTCCAATCGATTCGCCTCATTGACGATGTGTCGGGTACACTGATGGGGACGGCGTCTACGAATTCAGTGGGTAACTATACTGGGACGTTTACTGCACCTCTCGTCGATGGGTCATATCCTTATGTTGCGGAATTCCAGGGGGCTGTCCTCGATTTGATTACTCTGGCACCTTCGTCTGCTAAGGCTTCAGTGGGAGTTGGTCCGCAGATAACGGGCATCGCAAATGCGGTGGTGCCGTTAGCTGTGGGGTCCGTTCTCTTATACGTTATCAAAAGAGGATAATGGGGATTAGGAAAGGGGGGTGGCGTGCCCCGGATCTTCGTTTTTCTCGGTGCTTACTTTGTCACCCATGATTTTGATGATGGCGTTGTGGGCTGCAACGGGGAAAGCCTCTAGGAGCTTTTCTACGATCCGCTTCGAGACTTCCTCTAGGAACTCGGCCTCATTTTTTTGTACCGGGGCGTATACTCTGTGATATCCCCCCTTTCCGCTTTTCGATGTGTACGTTGCGAATCCATCCTCGATCATATCATCTAAGAAAAATATGATGGATGCCCGGGAGATTGATTTTCCCTGCTCTATAAGGACCTTATTGACTTGTACCCAGGCCTCCCGACTGATTATTCCCATGCCGCCTCTTTCCCACAGGGCTCTCAGGGCTATAACCTGGTAGGGCTTATACAGCATCTCTAGGCCAGTTTTTTCGGTGTCAAACTTGATTCCCATTTTTCACCACTAATTAATACTCTGCTATTATCCTTATTTAAGGGTAACGTCAGGCTTGGGGGGTGTTTTGGGTGTATGGGAAGCTTATTCAAGATTCGGGGGAATTCCCATTGATGGGAATCTCGGTACTATGTTTTCAGGTCTCCCTATAGGTGGAATTCCACCGCTTCTTTACCATGTTTGAATCCGTGGATGAACGCCAGTTGATAGTGAACCTTGCATTTATTGATAACCCCTGGATCCTCATGTCTGGCCTCCAGAATCGGGAGTTCTTCACTCCACCAATGGGTGCGAGCAAAGACTATTGGAAGAACCTGATCGCCATTGGATACGACTCCATACTGGAAGCCCCGTATGAATCCAGTTACGAAGTAGACCCCGCATTTTACGGTGACGATTGGAACCTCGCCGTGAAGCTCTACAATCTTCACCACGTATGTTTCCCAATGCTCGGAACCCATTATCGTCGCATATGCATGCGCGCTCATTTCGGCTCCTTTTCTACCATTTTGAACGTTATTTCCTCTTCAATATAGATGGGGAATCTATACGGAATATGCAGAGGACAGATAACTTCCACAAAGTCTGCGCCCATAGATTTAAGATCGAATGTCCCGTCCGGGTCGTATTCGTAGACTATGCCCTGGGGGTAGTGCTCTGTGAACCATTTCTTGCCAATCTCGGTTAGCACGATTTTGGTGGAGTTCAGCCCGACTCTTATCGATATGACGCCTCAGCCTCCCGTTTCATTTTGTTTAGCTTCTCGAATGTCTTCCTCTCGGATTTCGTCCAGTTCGTTCTTAGTTTTCCTTCAATCATCATGCTTGTAGCTGCGATCCACTTGTCGATGTTTTGGTGGTCCTCCAGTGTTAGTGTTATCAGCCCTCAGCCTCCAGTTTCCTTAGTCTCTCAACGATGGAAATGATCTCCGTCCAGATCATGTGAAGTTGCTCCTCAACTGGGATCTTCGACTTAGTCTTTGAATTCATCAGTCCTCAGCCTCTTGGTAGAACGGGAAACATTTCATGATAACTTCCTTCTTCTTTTCCAGGGGGGAAAATGGTACCGTAACCTCAATCTCCATATCGAGATCCACCTGTAGCCTGTGTTCGCCACATACGGCACAATATTGATACCCTCTCAGCCGTTTGCCTCGTTCATGAGGTTTTACCGGTCTTGCCTTCACTGTTCCGCACTTTTTACAGGCGGCTAATCTGGCCCATGTTTTAACCGTATTATCCATTTAGATTTTCGCCTCCCTTCTCCGCGATGCGGAACTTCGAGAATGTGGTTTATAGTCCTCTTCGGTCAGTGCTTCCCCCCTCAGGACTTTGTTGAGTCTATCAAGGCCCGTTTTCAACGCCTCGTCGAAGCACTCGAAGCAAAGCCATTGTTTTTCAGGATAGGGATAAATATGCCGATGTTCCTTAGTTTTGAACGCATCTCCACACATGGTGCAATTGTATGGAACCTCAACCGTTTTCCCACCAGACATAGTAACCGTTCTCGTCTTCCCGCTCATTTTATCACCTTTCCGGACATTGGTTTTTCCTGAGCTTGACTACGACTCCATGGAGTCGTTTGAGGTGAAAGTTTCTCTCTCGTAGGAGTTGATGTAGATGGGAATTTCTCACTCTTTCGCGTTTAAGTTTCCGCGCCAGACTGCGTGCAACCACTCGATAATCCGCAGGTTCCTCATCCGTTGTCATATTATCTAGAAACATCGAATTCCTCCATTTGGTTCAGAATATATGCCCTCTAGGAACATTGAATTCCTCCAATTGGTTCAGAATATCATACAACAGGAACCTGTGGCAGTGCCTATCCTCAGCCTTTTCATAGCACATCAGTCGAATGGTTTTGCCCTTAGACGAACTCTCTAGTATACCGTCGATTTCCAATCCAGCAAGCGAGTTATACTTAAGATGGTCGAGGTAGCACTCCCCATACCGTTTCCAATTCATCTCCCCATCCTTGTACCGCTTCAGTAGCCAGGGGGTGGGGGCTAGAACGTAGGCATGGTACATTTTATCCTGCTTCATGAAATGGGGATAATTTAGGCTGACGCAGAACAGGTTATCCGTCTCAGGGTAGTCTTTTATCTTGGCGAAATAGCCCTCAAGAATAGTCATAGGACTTGCATTCCTTCAAAGATTATATTGATGGCTTCGTTCTTGACGGCTTCGAGTTTATCTTCAAGTTCTATCGCGTAGAAAGCCACTTCCTGTAATTTACAGTTAGGACAGTCTTCACCCACACATCCCATACAGTAATGGGAACCGCATTTCTCGCACAGATTTAATTCATGCGGATATCTAGTCATACGTCCTCAGCCTTCCTTCGGTAGGGGCAGGTGATCGTGGGCTTGCCGCAGAGTCCGTCCTCGGTCATATCAGGGCAAGTCCATTTCGGAAGCTTGGTCTTGGAATCGCATACGCTCATATTAAGACGTCACCCCCCTGTTTCCTCGCTGTCCATTCCATTCAGTAAGCGTTCATACTCCTCTTTAGTGACTCTCATATGGTTGCCGCTGTACGGGTTCCGGGCGATGCGTTCCATGGCCTTCATGATCTCCGCCTGGACATCTTCGGGAAGTAGGTCTAATTGCTTACGGACTTTTTCTGGCATTACAATCTCGTATTTCTCGCCCCGCACGCGCCACCTGTACTCTGCTTTAAGCCATTTCCATGCATCTCTCAGCCTCATAGGTCAGCGCCTCTTAAGCTTGGGGGGAGTGTAGCCAGCCCTGGAGCAAGGTGAGAGTACCCCGGGAGCAGGAACCCGCCTAGCCGAGTATTGAAAAGAGCAGATGTCTGCTCCTCCCTGCTACGATTTCCCCGATATCTAGGATCCCACGTCTCCATTAGGCCCATAGCCCTCCCCGGTGTGCGTGAGGGTGCGTTGATTTTATGCGGTTACAACGCGGGCTAACGTAATGACCAGAGTGTCTGAGGCTCCGCCGCAATGCCCAAGATGCCCTCACGCACCATTAAATGGAGTGAATCACCGATTTAAGATTTACCCGTTCGACGGCTTAGGCCGCTGTTCGTTGATTAAACGGGGGGGCGCATAATCGATAAAGTCTCGATAAACCGGGAATTAATCGCGCGCAAAGTTTTTTTAACGAATATAATGCGTGATACAACCGCGGTTGTGTCAGGGGGACGCATCACCGCTTCTTCTGCTCCTCTCTCAGCCGTCTCTGAAGATCCCTATAATTGAAGATATCAACAATAATCACACCTGCGAGAACGCATCCAAAGCCCAGCACGGCATACAGGAAGATCATAATCCACATGGTTCGCCCCACCAAAATATGGGGCGCATCACCGCTTAAAACTTACGAGACCGGATTAATCCCAAGAGACCTTTACGTCGTCGCTATTGCACTCGGGACAGATGGGTGCCGCCGCACCGGACTCGAAGGTGTTCTCACAGCGCTTACACTTCCACTTCATATTCTCTCACCTATTAATGGGGTTTTTAGCCGATTTAAGGTTTACCCGCATCGACGGCTTAGACCTCTGTTAGCTGATTAAACGGGGGGGCGCATCACCGATTAAAGGGTGCGTGAGGGTGCGTTGATTTTATGCGGTTACGACGCGGGCTATGACACTGACCAGATAAGTGCCTTCCGCCGCAATGCCCAAAGATGCCCTCACGCACATTAAATGGGGCGAATCTCCACTTAAAACTTACGAGAACGCGCGAGAGTTTCTGTCGGGAGAGTTAGACAAGAGGTGCAGGGAAGCAAAGGCATATCTCCCCCAAAGCCTACTCCCATTCACATACTCCTTTCGACGAACTGCTCGCACGCCTCAGATCCCTAGTCTTCTCTTCCTCTTCTTAAGACGTTTCTTCCTACCCTTCTTTGATAGCTTTTTATGCCTTGGAATCTACTTGGCCTCCGGTTTCATGATCAACTGGTAACTTACTCTGCCGCATCTTATACATATCCACTTTGTCCATCCGTCGGGATAAATCAATTCATAATGGGATCCCATTGCCCAGCTTGGTTGATGTTCCAGGCTCTTACATGGGCGTCTGACCTTCTCTTTCGATAGCTCCTTGACATCAGTGCTGGCGGCATTTGATTCGATTGCATCTCAACTCCAGATTCTTCTTATCGGTGGCGAGGCGGGTGTAGACGTTCCGGACTTCGGCTATATATTGCTGTCCTGAGAGGTGTTCGCATAGCTTGCGCGCTATTACGGCAAGCGCTTTCTGGCCGATTTTATGGTGGAGGGTCCAGGTGGGTTTATCGGTGCCCGGGAAAAAGTCGGGGTCATTCCGATTCCACTTCGCAGGCTGCCCGCATCTCTGGCATACCCCTTTCTCCCGCTTATAGACTTCCTTGCGGATCCGTTTCCACAGGCCGGGGCGAACCGTGAACAGCTTACTCACCATCGACCCGGGACTCAGCCTCCGCGGGTGTAGAACTCTGATAAGGTAGTTCTATGTAGAACTTCTCAGGTTCCTTGTCTCGGAGTTCCATAATTCGTGACTTAGGTAAACTAGCAATCCAAAACGCCCTTTGCAAGAACTCATCTGCATCCTCATGTTTGAAGGGGGAGTCTTGCCAACCACACCCTTTGCATTTGGACACCTCATAACGATAGGCATTGGAGAATCCTGAACCCTCAATCTTGCTCGGTTGCTCCACATAGAACTGCTCGAAGGAATCCCCCTTACAGATAGGGCATCCTAGTTTTACGATTCGTGTTTCACTCATTCTTCTTTCTCCTTTATCGTGATTGGGGCTGGATACTGACTCCAACCCTCAGCCTCCTCCTTAAACTGTGAAAACCATTCCCAATGTTCTATTGTCTGAGGGCGTTTCCCCTTCACTAAGTCATAGGCATCTTGGAAGGAATATCCCGCCCAAACATGAAGATAATAAGCGACGACGAAGGGGGCACGATCCTTTCCCGCATGACAGTGAACAAGAACTTTGTTTCCATTTGAAGTTAAACGCTTCAGTTCAATAATGGCCTCTCCAACCTGGTGAATGGCTTCCTTATCCAATTTCTCATCTATGTGCAGTTCTCTTAAATCTAGAACGGCGGTTATACCCGTCCGATTCACATACCCTTGAGATAATGCGTCCTGCTCGTCTCCAATGTAAACGTTTCCCCAAATATGGTTAATCACTCCCTGTTTCCTCCTCCTCCGAACTCTGCTTAAACACAGACGTTTCCACACAACGTGCAAAGTCTGACCACGGATAATTGACGCTTCAAACTACGGATTTCAGTCTCAAGTTCTTCGATTTTCTTTAAGAGTTGTTCTCTTTCACTCATTCTCTACACTTTCCTCCGCGCGCGCCTAAGAAAATCATTTCCTCTTTTCGGGACACTCCATTTGGATTTTCAGCATCATAGAGCTTCCCCTCAATCTCGCAGTAATAATGGTCTAGGTCTTCATCATAATGGATGATTGTTGTAGGAAAATGTTTCTTCACCTCATCTGCGAATAGGTCGCATAAACCACTGTTTATGTCCTCCTCCGGGCTGTTTGAAACATCCTTTTGGCACTCGTAATGCCAAGCATATTTTATAGAAAAGTCCTTAACAATCTGCTTTATCATTGTTTATCACAGCCCACGCTCGCGCGCCACTTCTTAGCCCACTTGATAAGCATATCCAACTGTTCTCGGGGGACAGTCTCTCCCCTTTCCAGCTTCCTTACGATGCTCCTCGCCAGTTTTATGTCCTCTTCAAACCTTATCCTTAGTTCATCGAGGAAGCCTATTTTTTCCGTTACGTCGAGGTAGGAGTCTCCCTCTATTTTGAATCCGTACATTGTCCCGCATGTTGAGCAGACCTTGTAGAGTATCCAGTATTCTCTTTCGGTCAGCTTCCTGTATTGTAGGGCGGTCTTCCCCGTCTCACCGCAATTCTGGCATTCACCATACTGCATGATCTCGGTTCTTCTCTTCTCCTCTTTCCTGTTGTAATCGACTGCCTCCTGTATGAGTTCAGCCGTCCACTGCCTCTTCGGGACCCTGGGGAGCATGAAGGTTTCCTTACAAAATTTTATTAGGCGTTTAGCCGTAGTCTCGCTTACGCCCAGCTTCCCCGCCACATCTCGGACGGTGGTTCTCGGGTCTTCCTGAAACAGGTTCACGACTCTCCACCTGAGTTCCCTCCTGCCCCAGAAAGACCTGACCCTCACGCGCGAGCGCACCAGCCCCCCGTCCAACAACTACAATTCACCGTTCATCCTCCTTTTCTCTTATATATCGTATCAACATACGCACCGCTCCCGTTAGAAACGAGACGCGAGTTTGAAGCGAAGCGTCTTCCGACATCTCCAGCGTCTCCTCGATAAATTCCAACGTTTCAACATCTCCCATTTTCATACACCATACTATACAGATTTATTCATTAAGATGACTATCCCTGAGAACTCGGAACTTTTCCATGGCTACATTTAACGCATTTTATCTTGTTTGTAGCCATGGATTTTCCCTCGCTGTTATAGATAGACTCTGATTCATGAATCCATCAACCCTCAGCCCTGGCTTTTTCCTCATTCATCAGTCCTCAGCCTCCTCCTCCAAATGGCGAAGGTTCTCCTTGAGGATGTATGGGATCTCGACGTAGTTGAGCCACTTTAGCAAGTCAACAATCTTTCTATCTGAGGGGAAAACAACATGTTTGGTATAGTTCTCACGTCCAATCTCGATGGCCTCTGGTTTTATTGTGAATATCCACCGCTTCATAGTTATGGGGTTAAAATCAGATAGAGGTTCAAGACTCAGAAAGGTTGTAAATATATAATTCTGTTTTAGGATTCTGAGGTGTTCAGCACGACTATCTGTGGGTGGTGCGGTACTCCAAGGTGTCTGCCATGTTGTTTCCAGCGTCGTTCCTAGAACTACCTTATCCTTTATCTCTTCAAGCAACTCAATGAAGTTCTGAAATCTGTTCGGGTTCTTCGTTTGTAGGAGAAAGATGTTATTGCTTCCATCTTCTTTTATGAAGGTCAATAGCTTAAGTATCCACTCGTCGGGAACGCCTCGGCAGAATACATCGCCCATGCTCCCCACGAAGATCCATGTACCGTCGTTTGGCATCTTATCTTTGAAAAAGTGTTCTCGGAGTTGTGGCTCGAAGGTTCTGCCCCATCTCTTCATTCGTGAACGAGCATAGCAATAGAGGCATCCATGAGTGCATCCGGCAATTGGATTCCATGTCCAACCTACTGATTGAAACATTCTCCCTTGTGCTTTATTCAGAGTCATTTCGCTGTCCCCTCCGAAGGGGGCACAGCCTCCGAACTCTGAAGACCCCAAAACTCCTTGTCCTCATCTGTATAGGGATCACAGGTTAGATAGGGTCCAGTTACTATAAGCTCGCCACATCGAGGACACCTAAGGAGTGTACATCTGTCTCCGAAACCATCATATTTTCGCTTGATTATTTCTCCCTCTAGGTCTCCGAATCCTTCCTTACAGAGAGGACAATGGTAGCTCCATGATTCAAACATTGTTTACTTTTTCTCCTTTTCATGTTCTCTAACATCAGTAACGACCCCAGCCCCGTCATAATCGAAATACTGATATTTTCCATAAACAGACTCGAAATACCCTTTCTCTGAAATGTAGTATAGCCCCGCATGAACTTCTAATTCACCACTTTCCACCATCTCAGCCAATAGTTTATCAAATCTCTCTTCTGAAATATCACCAACCCAGCCACGCACTTCCTGTCTAGTTGCCATTTACTTTTCCTCCACATTCGTACTTGGGGCTGGAGACTGATTCAAACCCTCAGCCTCCGCCTTTTGACATGAAGGGCGAACCGTGAACAACTTATTCACCATCGACCCGGGACTCAGCCTCCAATAGCTCCCCAATTCTTCTTTCCGTCTCTATGTAGCATGGAGCCTTCATCACTGCGGGATTCAATATAGGGTCCCTGATACCCCAGATATAGATCTTAGCGGAAGGGAACCGTGTGGAGACTGAAGCCAGGGCCGATAGCATACTGTAGCCCGCCTGAGTCGTACCAGTTTCATCGTATACCCAGATATCTAGGATAAATGTGTCATAAGTTTCCTCGGTTTCGTACAGGTACCGCCAGAAATCGTTATTTATGATCTCAGTCTTTTTCATTTCAATTAGAGGAGTTATCAGATCTATTACGTCCTCGTCTATTTCTACCACGTCGATAGCAGTCACCCCCTCATTCTCCTCCAGGGCATGAATCACCAGCCCTAGGCCCAACCCAGCTACCAACACCCTGCCCCTCGCGGCCTTAGCCAAGTCCTGCATCCCATACCAATGCAGCGGGTCATCCACCATCCAAGTCTGCCTGTCTACGATCAGAGAGGTGATTGGTATCGGTTTCTTCACAGTGAAGTAGTCGTAGCCCCGCACGCCCTCCATGTTATAGAACCCCCTTCGGTAGGGTTTCCGTTTCAGCCTGACTCTGCCTCTCTTCGAGAGCGGGTATTTGGTGGCGGGAGTCTCCCATGAGCTTATCTTCAGGAATTTGGGTTCATTCTCGCTATTGTGTATCATCAGACCTCAGCCTCCTTTGGCGTAGAACTCTGAACTTTAATATCTTGAAGGGTTTCAACGTAATCCATAGATTTAGAGCAAGTAAAGGCAATCACTTCATCCTCTATTACATAAAGGTCAACAAAAGTAAACCCTAGTTGGTGTGCTCTATGTATTAATATTCCAACTTCTTCAGCATCACTCATCATTTTTCACCTTTGTAGCTTGACTCTGCTCCATGAAGACATCAGCCCCATTTACTCCCGTGCCTTCAGCTGTTCGACGAAGGTGTTCTTCCCTATGAGGAGCTTGTTCTGGAGCGCGACCACCTTCTCCACTTCCTCCAGCCGCTTAATATAGGAATCCAGCAGGGTTTTCATGTTCTCCACGGACTCCTCTTCTATGAGTCCGAAGGGTCGGGCGCTGCTAAGGATCTCCAGCAGGGGCCGCGCCTTCCTGTACTCGGCGCGCGTCCACTTGTCGTCCTTGTGGGCTTTGTTATACTCCAGCGGGTCCACCTTGTGCCCCATCATGTACTCGGCGACGCTTCCCTTGGCAGGTGATTTCTCCCACTGGGTCCGGAAAACGTCCCGCAGTTCGTGCAGGTTCTTCCCGTATCGCTGCCCCCTGCCCTTCCGTCTCTTTACGAGGCCCAGCTTGGTGAGCCTGTCCATCCAGTAGTGCTGGAGGGTCACCTTCTTTATGGGGGTCTTGAACTGCGTGTAGAATATGTGGTAGACGAACGGCTCCTCGTTCCCGTCCCGAATATGCTTGGCCTCCGCCTCCTCCCGGGTGGGGCGGGTGGGTATGTACTCCCGTATCGCCCGGACTGAGTCCGCGCCCAGGCGGGTGTCGAAGGGTTTGCGCTGGAGCTTCCGGAAGGGCAGCGGTATCGCCACCGTGTCCGCGTCCTCGTCCCGGAGGTCCCGGCGCAGGTTCTCCCAGCCGTTCTTGTTCCAGCGGAGGAAGCTCTTGATGTCCATGCCGCCCTGGAACATGCTGAGGAATATGGCCCGGTACAGCGGCTTCGAGGCGAGGACGAGGTCCCGGATGTTCTCCACGGTGAGGGTGCCCTCGTAGCCAGGGGTCTCGCTCCGGAGCGTGTACGGGTCCCGGGGGAGCGGGGCTCGGTTGTGGCTGAAGAAGGATCGGACGGCGGAGTAGCAGCCCTTCTTGTAGGATACGCGGCAGTCCACGCCGCTGGGGGTTCGGAGGCTTTGCGCCCAGGTCTGGACGAGGTCCAGCAGTTCGTACTTTGAGTCTCTGTCGGTCTCCTTCTGGTAGGCGATAAGCTCGTCCGGGGTCATGCCCGCCAGGGAGCCTCCGTTGTCCTTCATCCATGTCATGAAGCCTCCGAAGGCGGACATGTAGCTCTCGAAGGTGGTGGCGGCGACTCTGCCGCTCCAGAAGGATACGGTTCTGCCGGTTTCCGTTGCGATCATATGTAATAGAGGCTGTAATAGACCGATTTATAAGACTTTTTATACGGTAACACACACATGTAGCTGGGTAAAACGTTTAATTAAAGGGTGTTTTTACGGGTGGTTAGCGATAAAAGGCGGCTTTCTCAGTCCAGCCGGTATTTCACCATTATATGGTGATTAAATACACATACAGCCCTAATAAGACTTCTTATCAACAAACGAATCCAAAAATCAAAGAACTGAATGCGGGGGGCGCATCACCGCTTAAAAAATATATTGTATATTTCTATTAATAATAATGAAACTAAAGAGATTGCAGCCACTATGAGTGCGTAATATTCATATATTGCCTCAGGAGTGGTCACATAAAAAAAATCAAATACTTTACTTGTATGTAGCTCTTTTTCTTCATCATCGTGCGTAACAAAATTTAGTTTACTCTTACCATTTTTATCAATCTCATTGCGCGCTAATAATTTTTTATACGCATAATGGTTTGGCTTAATTTGGTTTAACGAAATTAAAGCCAAACCAGTTGATAACGCATCGAATCTCCATTTCTTGCTTACATCACATTTATCTGGTCCCAATCGTTTTACATGAAAATCCATAGTTGTATCGGCTTTTGAACCGGGCCAGTAAATAATAATAAAACATCTCCCAGAAGGCGATGTTTCCTTGCTGATATTCTTTACTACGAAGTGAATCTCATATTTCTGGCCTACGATAAAATGTTTCGTTCGTTTACACAATAATTTAGCATTGGATTTTGAATGCCCCTTTATAGTTAATTCATACATGCAAGGCCCCCTTCTTGATTTTTGATTTGCCGTCAGCCGTGTGGGGGACCCGGTGGGAGATGCCCTGGGGGTGGTGCTCATGGACCCAGTTCTTACCGGCCTCCATCAGCTCGGTCTCCACCACGCCATCACATCCTCCAATGCATAAGAGAAATCAATTCATTACTTATTGCGCAAGCGAATGAATACTTGACGTAATTCCCAAGCTCGTCGTCTCATAATTTCAATAAATTCATTTTCAATTTCATCAGTTATTTCTATATTTAGATATTTATTATGCCATTCAAAATTAGTCCATGCAGCACCTGAAATGTATGATAATATGCTATCAAGATCTGGTTCTATCCCAAATATATAAAGAGAATTTTTGACAGTTTGATGATAAGTTTCGGGATCTTTTTCTATCTTATCAATAAATTTTTCAAATTCTACGCGTACTTGATTTTCCATCTTTACCCTTTCACCATTTACTGGGGCTTCTCCCCACTTAACCCTATCGACGGCTTAGGCCGGTGTTCGCTGATTAAACGGGAGGCGCATCACCGCTTAAAACTTACCCATCCGAGAACTTTTTAGCACTCCAGATAAACATTAATCAATATGGCCCCAGAACAATGCAAAACAGGCAAACTCGATCTGGGAATGACCGTCAAAAGAAAGGGACGATATAAAATAGGCGAAATTGTCGAAATGTTCGGTCCAGGGCTTAAATTCTCAACAGTCAGATGGGGCGACCCGTTCTCCGACAGAGTCGGCAAGACATCTATAGTTCCCACCAATGAACTGGGAGAAGTCATTGAGGTTTCCAGAAGCGGACGCGGGAGGGCAGACGTTCAGGTGAAATACTGCGATGGTAAGCCTGTTTTTGAAGAGGGGCCTAAAAAATATAGAAAGCGATATAAACGCAGATATTAGCACGGATTCCCTAGGCGCATCACCGCTTAAAACTTATGAGATCCTTATCTCCCGTTGCCAAACCCGGGGTTCCTTCCAGGCGTTCAGGGGGCATCCCTGCCATTCATCAAGGCATAGTTCTCTGTAGGTTTTCTCGCTGCATGGAATATCGCAGTTCCGCAGACTGGGGCATGCATCCACTAGGGTTCCTAACATCCCTGTCTCCCGTTGCCAAACCCGGGGTTCCTTCCAGGCGTTCAGGGGGCATCCCTGCCAATCGTCAGTGCATAGTTCTCTGTAGGTTTTCTCGCTGCATGGAATCACGCAGGTACTTATCTTGGGACACAGATGCTCTTCGGAAACGGACTTCATTTCACCACTCGATGGGGATGCACCCGTTTATATCTTCTCCCCCTTTAGCGCAGTGTATTCAAAAAAAAAGTTTGATGCACAGGCCAGTTGCGCGCGTGCACCGTTCCCTATACTTATTTCAGAATAATTAGCAATTTGTATGTAGAAACGCCTACACACAGGTGCGCGGGGCGTATCACCGTTTAAAACCTTCGAGCGTGCGTGATCCAACCCATCTGAGATTGAATATGTTGTGTGAGGACTCTATGGCAGTATTCGCTGATGAGTATGCCCTCGGAATCCGCGAACTGTTTCAGCGCAGAGTACTCGCGGGAATCTGTACCCCAGTTGATTCGGATTACTTGAAGTCCCGTGGGAATCCCTCCCTTCTCCCGGTCAGAGAGAAGCCTATTTAAAGTATTCTTGAAGGCCTTGGTGCCATCCTCTCTTGCTATTCTCGCGAGCGCTATCTCCGTCTCTGGTGGTAAATCCAGCCTAGCGACGTTAAGAGCGTGTCTGAATGGAACTGTGCCTGCTTTAACTTCAATCTGCATTTCAGGTGTTAGATCGGTCATCCTGATCCACTCGCTCAAAACGGACTTTGCCCTCCCTATCTTCTTGGCATACTGGCTCAGGCTTATATCTCCCTTAGCGAGTCGCATCTTGATCCGCATGCCCAGCGTAACGGGATCCACGTTTCTACGGAGCACGCTCTCGTTGATGCTCGTGTCCAGTGCCTCCACATCGCTAGATTCCATTATTTTATCAGACGCAAGCGTTGATTCATCCATTTTCTACACTCTTGAGTTGCACCATTTACTGGGGATTTTCACCGATTAAAGGCTACCCGTATGAAATATAATGGTTCTGTTCGCTGATTAAACAGGGGGAGGGGGCGTAAGGCTTTGAATCGGACTCTGTTATAGCTTACGCCTGATTGACGTTGACCGTGATCGTTCTTTTTCTTAGTGTGGCTAGGAATGTTGCAGATATTGAAATCATAGCACCTATGGCAGTCCACATTATGTAATGGGGTGCTCCTGACGTATACTCAAGCCATAGAGCCGCCATATACGCGACGATCCCCAGGGTGAAGATGATTGCGAGTGCAATGTCTGTATTGCTATAACCCTCTTCAAGCGTAACAGTAGCCGTGGTCATTGTTCATCCGTCCTTTCTTCTGAACGACTTTCGGTGGAGCAAGCAGATTCGTCATTACTCTTCCTAATTCCAACAGCATAATATGGTTATAAGCTGTTCTGTATACCGTAAGAATCTTACATCTTAAAAACTTAATTCCGGCGCTTGGAGAGGATTTTAAGATGATTTTGATGGCGGTTTCACCATAAAACACCAATTAGTGTCTTTATGACAATTTCAGTCACATATACCCATTTAATGGGGATTATTCCCTTTTTCCGCTTACTCTTTCGACGAATACGGTCCATCTTATCTGATTTCCCGGGGGGGGCGCTTAAATCATATGAGAATACTAATTCAATCAATGGAATCCAGAGAAATCCTCGAAGACGCCCTAGTAGGCTTCCTCGCAGGACTAGCCGTCGCCCTGGGAGGCGCACTAAAAGACGCCCCCTACGAAGGCTTCGACTGGAAAACGTTTCTCCGCAGCCCAATCATCGGCGCATTGGAAGCACCCATACTAGCCCACTACTTCCCAGACGCAGATAAGGCACTAATATTTCTAAGCACCATCGGAATCGAACGCCTAACCATAGAACTATACAAAGTAATCCGAGCCCAACAAGCAAAATACATACCAGGCAAATTCACAACCGTCGGAGAATGGGGAAACCCCCACTGGTCCACCACCCGCCTAACCCCCCTAACCCCGATAACTCCCCTTTCCCCTGCGCCCGCGCGCAACACGCGACGTTGAAACCTAGGACATCGGATCGGAAGTCCCGCAGTAGCTACAAGAACACAGATCATACTCGCTAAACCGACTGTCCTTGTAATTGACTAAAGAGGGGTAATCAGAGAAAGGCATCCAGCCACCATCTCTACCCATAGAACCAACGTTTTTCCACTTACCTTTTCTAGGCTCATATTGGCAAGAAGGCAGATGCACCGTGCAGGATCGCCCCGGATAATCTACGTTCAACCAGTACCGAACCTCGCCCATATTTACTAACCCACCGCGTGTCACCTAAAGATGAAGAGATCTCTCATCTTTCTTCTCTGAATATACCAACCGTGCTGATCCTTCCAGGGGAGGATCGAAAGTAATCTTATTCGCCTCCTCAAGATAATATCCTCGCTCGTCTTTTCCCCATTTAATCTTGTTACCGCATTCCCAGCAGGTCAAATCGAAAAGTGGAATGGGGGATTCTATGAAGGGTAGATAGAAGCGTCTTCTCTTTTTTCCTTTATTAGCTTCCATTTTTTCTCTCCATTTAATGGAGTCCATCACCGTTTAAAACTTATACTGGCATGCGATTAAGATTTAAAGGGAAGGCGAATGGGCGACTTGGATAAGCGACTTTACAAAGATTATTTCCAGTTGAAGAAGATTCACCAGGTTGAGTTTCCCAAAGGGTTCTCCTGGGGCTGGCAGAGATGGTGTATGGAGAACTGCAACAGCCTTGGACAATGCGGGTGGGTCCGAGAAAATTGTCCGTTCACCGAGTTAAATTTGAGATTATTTGTGAGGTGAAATAGTTTGGATACACTTGAATTGATAATTCCCCTAGCCACTCAACTAGGAATAGGCGGGATCTCAGGCTTTTGTGTGGGTTACGCCATGAAGAAAATCGCGAAAATAATCGCTATCTTCCTAGGATTAGTCTTCATCGGACTACAATATCTCGCATATAAAGGAGTCATCGCTATAGATTATACCGCCATGAAAGATTTGGCTTCCAGCCTTATAGGGGAAGCCGGTGAAGCACAGGGGTTTATCGTTGCCATATTCGCCAATGTGCCTTTCGGAACTGGCTTCGCTGGCGGTATATTGCTTGGATTAAAACAGGGTTGATGTGCGTTAATCTTCCGGGGGCGATGATATGCCATACTCTACGCCCATTCTCATTATGAATCCAAAGAAGAAACTTATCAAGCAAGCCAACGCTCCGGTGTTCAAATCTTTCAAGAGACCCGTGGCTCCAAGCCCGATTAATGTACCGGCTAGGCCCATGCCTCCAGCGATCATAGAGCGAATGATACGGATGCCATGAGTTTCCTCGCTCATGGAGTTTACCTCTTCGCTGACTTTCCTATGCTTGTGGATCTAGCCCGGGGTTTTCCTTTCTTGGTGTAATCTGTAGATTTGAAGAGCAGTTCACCAAATACACCAAACTTAAAACCCTTCTTCTTCTTCTCGTCCATGACTGTCAACCCTACATTCATTGGGGCTTATCACCGATTTAACTTTTACCTAAACGACAAGCAAATACACTTTTACTCATCGCGGGACTTTATTCTACTAATAAAAAACCCCATCAAACTATCAATAGTCTCAGGCGCAACAACGAAATTATCATCAGCATCGAATTTCATCAGGGCACACTCTAAGCATAAAACCGGCACCTTGGACCAGAGTCTTTCCAAGTTCTTATCCACCCAGACCTCTTCCCCGCATTCACCCGTACACATCAGCTTAACGCTTGGTATGGAGGGGATCGGCATCTCCTTGGCCTTCAGGGCCACATAGAAAGATTCCTCCTCAGACATCTCTTTCCAGATCCTCGGATAAGTTCTCTTCACCGGTGAGATGTTGGAAAAGAGTCCTGTACATGTCACAGAGTTTTCCGAACTGTCGAGTCACTTCCACGACCAGTTCAGGGTCCTTGACGCCCACGATGTCCCAGATCTCATTTATCAAGCGGTTGGATGCCTCTGTATCTTTCTTCTCGAAGTTTATGATCGCCTTTCTAACATAATCAGCTAGTAGATCGGGATCAATAGAAGTAAGGTTGTTTTCCTTTAGGAATTTCAGGAAACCTTCAGCAGTCCTACCCACGAACACGACTATCTTGGGTCCCGCTTCATCCAATCCAGTTCACCCTAGAAGGATTTTCCAAGCGTTGTATACCCCTGTTAAACCCAATTTCTCGGCTTTAGTCAAGTTTCCATCATAGAGAGTTATCCCGGTGGCCCTGTCTATGATACCAATAATATCGTTATCCACCAGGTGGATGCAGGCCTCACGGGTTCCATTCGGCGATTCGAGAATGATATACTTGTTGTTATGTATGGGGTAAAGGGGTTTCCAACCCTGAAAGTCCTCGGGATAGACGGGGTCCTTCATTCTTCCGCCTTCTCTCTTTTGAATATCGCTGTGAAGGGAGGACCCTCCGGCTCCGGCCATAGCTCCTTGACCAGGATCCCTGCTTCCTCCAGGCTCATGTCAGGGTCTTCGAGTTTAACAAAGATAAATCGTGAAGGTCTGAATGCTTCGACGGATCTCATGTAGCCTACGATATCCTTGATCTCGCTCTGGGTGAAACCTTTCAGGCTGATCAGGACGTTATCTATAATCTTTTCCTGTGTCTGAGATCCCAACTGCATCCCCATAAAATGGGGTTCATAACTGCTTAAAGGTTATGATTGAGGGGAACTTTGTACGCGCAGGGAGGCTCCAGAGGGCTAGCCCAATCGGGCTTGAAATAACTGTGCGTACCGTCCTTTTGCGTTAATCGGAGGCTTCCGCATCTGCATCGTTCTATGCATACCAGATTTGGATCTTCGATTTCTCCGGTAGATTGCTTAATCCATTTGTGATCCATCATACATCACCGCTAAATGGAGAGAATCATCGCTTAAAGATTATGGATTGATAATACACCAGTTAAGCTTCTCCCAGAAGAATCTTTAACTGCAACTGCTGAAGTCGAATAATCCGGAGGAGCGCCGTTGGAATTACCTTTGCGTTTCCAGATACATTTTCTATCAGTTCCTCAAGATCCTCTATGACATCATCCACGGCGACTCCTGGAATATGGACAACTTCTATCTCCACGGGTTCACTTATGGGGCTCACAATTACGTAGTTTTCCTGGATGTAGATTATGTGACACTCGACATCCTGACCTGGAGCAAGCAAATCGAAATATGGGCTGTTCTGGTCGAATAACACTACGAGTCCGGTTGGCATTCGGCTTATGACTTGGTCCGCTCTCCCGGCCATTACCCGAACGGTTATTTTATTCCCTAAAACCAGTTTTTCCGAAACGCTGGACATAAATCATACATCTCCAAAATAATTTCAATCCTTTTATACTACCATTTAATGGGGCTCATCAACGCTTAAAAATTATGGGGAGTGTTGCCAGCCCTGGAGCAAGGGGAGAAAAACCCCGGGAGCAGGAACCCGCCTGGCCGAACATTTGAAAGGGCTGATTAATGCCCCTCCCTGCAACGATTTCCCCGATATCCAGGATCCCACGGTCTCCATTAGGCTTCTAGCCCTCCCCACCATTCTATGGGGCGCATCACCGTTTAAAAATTACTCTTTGAAAAATTGTTTTTCTTGACGATGGTTGCTATCTCTTCCAGTTGTTCCACAATGTCATATTTCCAGCCTCCATTCTCAAAGTGTTCGTATGGTATCGTCTCCCTCCATTGAATGAACATGTCCTGGATCCAATACTTGTAAGATTTCAGCAGCCCTTTTCTTATGAGAATTGATAGGGCTTTTATGAACTTTCTAAACTCCTTTTTAGGAAGATATAGATGGCTTTCCAGCATATTCTCACCGACGATCTTGCCGATATGGAAGGGAAACGGCTTATCATGAAGTGATAGGGCGAACTTTTTGAATTTCTCGTGAGAGTCAAACTCGAACTTGAAGAAGAGTAATTCAGAGGATAAGGGTGGAAATCTTACGATATCTATCTGATATCCCTCTATGAGATCTCTTTTTGAGACGTGTTCCCTGAAATGATATTTCACCGTCTCCAACGGTACCCCGATGTTCTTCGAAATATCTGTCATGGATGCCCTTCCGTCTTTCTCCAGTTCTTTGATTATGAGCAGATCCGTATAATCGACCCTTATGGGCCAGTCCTCGGGATCCTTTACAGTCCAGGGCAACTCTCCCTCGATGTTCTCTACTTCCGTTATCCATTCATTCCAGTTGAAGACCCAGCGGTTCTCTTCAACGTTGAACCATCGACTCTTGACAGGAATTCCCTCATGGCATGTAGTCCAATTGATCTCAACATTCTTTGCAACACCCAAATCTACTAGACTCTTGAGGAAAAGTTTGAAATCATCGACATTATCATTCGGTATAGTCCAGATCCCGCCCCATCCTTCATAAGGACCATATATCCTGCAAAGATACAACCAATAATCATTAACCCTCAAACAATCTAACAACAAATCTTCGTATCCGAGAAAAGCTTCCACAAAGATAACTGCCTTCCTCAATCCCATGTTGGTATGGTAAGGGTTTATGTGTAGAAATAAAATTGAATCATCAAGCATTTTACAAACTCTATAACGCAAAGTTGTAGCAGGCATCCCGAGATGTTCTGCTAAAAGAGCAAAGTTTCTGGGACCCAGATAGGATAATCCTTCAAGAATTTTAACATCTAACTCGTCAATTTTATTAAATGTAGATAATGCCGTTCGAATCTTTAGATCAAGGTAATCTAAGGTAGACTCAGACATAGCATATCATAAAAAAGGGGGTAAGTTATAAGGTTTTTATATGCCTCTACCTATGTCCGCCTGATCCGCCTCCACCTACTGGATCAGCCAACGCCATGCCCACTCCCATCAGGGAGTTGACGAATCCGCTCAGGCTGAAGGCCGCCCCTGGAGCGACCGATAGAGCCGGAGAGGTTAGGACGAAGGCACCGGTTATGACCAGCACGAGGAACAAGAGGGCTATT
>SDBT01004908.1_pt1 | contig 22596 bp, 17 predicted proteins | sample 2277101 | NCBI WGS metagenome assembly SDBT01 (sample SAMN10404973, study PRJNA504765) | marine sediment metagenome | isolation source: marine sediment core GS10_PC15, 103 cmbsf | place: Arctic Ocean: Southern Knipovich Ridge | collected 2010 | reverse complement strand
TTACCGGGGGCTCGTCCCGATTGCATCGGGACAGCGCCACCCGGCTACACTCTTTCGGGCCTCCGGCCCTCGGATAACAAGCCCTGCCTGCCGCCTGCCTGCCGGTAGGCAGGGTAGGCAGGGCAGGCAGGCTTGAACTGAAGGCAGGTCCGAAGGACCGAGAGCGGTTGGCCGTGGGCGTAAGCCCACGGTTTGGAGGTTCTCCCGTTCAATAAGCCCCGTCGGGGCGAAAGAAGGTCCTGGCATCACCAAAACGTTAATGCACCCAACCCGCGGCTAACCCTTGCATTTGGGCAACTTACGACGTATCCTGCCGGCCTTGTACAATCCGTGCCCTTCGGTAGCCGGCGGTAAGGGCCGGGGAGATTCCCGAAAGGAGCAAGACAGTGGTAGAGCCGGACGTCAAGAAAATCGTGGAAGGCCTGACTATCGAGCAGAAGATCGCGCAGATGTTTCTCGGCTCCGTCGCCGGCGGCGAGAGCCTCGATCAGGTAAAGCGGAATCTGGAAAAGCTGCGTTTCGGGGGTTTCTCGTTTTCGTACATCTTTGAGCGGTTCATACGCGGGGGAAATTACATCCCCTGCGGTATTTCAAAGAAGATCCCCATCACCGAAACGGCGAAATTCCTCTGCGAGGTCAAGAAGGCGGCCTTTGAAATCATCGGCATCCCGGTGATCGCCACCGCAGATCAGGAAGGTGGCATGGAAGAAAGCCAGTACCGCCGCGATCCGGTAGTGCAGACGCCCAATCAGATGGGCATGGGGGCGGCTGGGACTTTGGAGGATGCATATTCGGCCGGGACGATCACGGCGAGACAGTGGAAAGCCATTGGCATGGACATGTTTCTTGGCCCGTGCGTGGACGTGAACTCAAACCCCCAGAATCCGGAAATTGCCCACCGCTCCTTTGGCGACGAGCCTCAGAAGGTGGCCGAGATGGGCGAGCAAATCATCAAGGCCTATATGGACCAGGGGGTCATCACCACCGCCAAGCACTTTCCCGGACGTGGAAACAGCGGCTGCAATGCGCACTCAGTTCTCGACGTGCTGGATATGGACAGGGAGCACTTTGATCGGGTGGAGTTCGTTCCGTTCAGGCGGGCGATCGAAGCCGGCGTGGAAATGGTCATGCTGGCCCACACGATCTACCCGGCTCTCGGCGATGACAAGCTTCCGGCCTCGATGTCCCCGGTGATCATCCGGGATGTCCTGCGGGGCGAGCTGGGCTTTGAGGGCGTGGTTTACACCGACGACATGACCATGTTTGCGATCTCGAAGAAGTGGGGGATTCCCAAAGCGTGCGCGATGGCGATAGAGGCCGGCTGCGACTTGCTGCTGATGAAGGTCAACAAGCTGATCCCGCCGGCTATTGACGAGATCAAGAAGTTGATCTCCGCCGGGCGGATCAAGGAACAGACCATCAACGAATCCGTTCAGCGCCTGCTGAATCTCAAGCTCAAGTACGGCCTGTTCGAGGAACTGACGTTCTCGGAAGAAAAGGTCCGCCAGAACGTCGGGGCGCCGGATTTGGTGGAGGCGGGCCGGGGCCTCGCCCAGAGGGCGGCTTTGGTCTTGAAAAACGAAGGCGATATCTTCCCGCTCAGGCCGGATCGATATAAATCTCCGTTGGTGATCGTGCCGCGCAATCTCAGTATTGTCGTGGCCAACGACCCCTTGCGCTCGCACGACATGTTGGCCAACTCCCTGAGGCGATACTTCCCCCAAACCGTTCACACCGCGATCGATCAGGTGCCAACCGAGCACCAGATCTACGAATTGGAAGGCTTGCTCAAGAACGCCGACATCATCATCTACGGCCTCTACGCCGTCCTTACTTCAGAGGGCGAGGCCGGCAGCGCTGATCCGCTGCTGGAATTAGTTGATAAGCTAGCCGAATATGGCAAGCCGCTCGTTGTTGTCTTGTGCGGCGCCCCGTATGTTGCCGAGCAGATTTACGACAAAGTCGACGGAATTGCCTGTTCGTTCGGCCTTGGCCCGCAGACGCTCGAGGCGGTCGTTGACCTTATGGCCGGCAAGATCCCCGCGCACGCCAAGCTGCCTGTCCACGTAAGCAAAAGGCTGCCGCGAGGCTTTTCGTTTCCCGTTGCCTCGGCGTAGAAGAAAACTCGCCAAGCGGGAAGTGGCTGACCGAATCGGCGGACACCCGACAGTTCTATCCGACGATTTCGAACTGCCCGGTGACGTAGCTGTCCTTACCTGTGGCGGCGATGGGCTGGCCGCCGCCGACGGAAACTTCAAACTTACCAGGCTCGATGATCCGCTTGCCGTCATCGTCGAATACGCCCATCTGCTCGCCCCGGATAGTAAACGAAACGGTCTTCGCCTCGCCGGGGGTGAGGTGAATTCGCTCGAAGCTGCACAGGTTTCGTATCGGATGCGGCCAGGATGCTTCGACGTCGCGAAGATAGATCTGCACGACCTCGTCGCCAGCTTTTTCGCCGGCATTGGCCACCTTCGCGGAGACCTTGACGCTCTGAGCTGTCTTGATCTTGTCCGGCTCGATCTTGAGCTCGCTGTAGGTGAATTTTGTGAAGCTCAGCCCGAAGCCGAACGGATAGAGCGGCTCGCCTTCGAAGTAGCGATACGTCCGGCCGGCCATGCTGTAGTCCTCGAAGGGCGGAAGCTGATCCAGCGAGCGGTAGACCGTCACCGGCAGCCGTCCGGCGGGGTTATATTCGCCGAAGAGGACCTCGCCCAGCGCCGTACCCGCCTTCTGCCCGGCGTACCACGTCATTAGGATGGCCGGGACGTTCTCGGCGGCCCACGGGACCGCGATGGCGCTTCCACTTACCAGCACCAGCACTACAGGCGTGCCGGTGGCGCAGACGGCCTTGAGCAGGTCTTTCTGGAGGCCGGGCAGGTCGATGTGGACTCTATCGCCGTCGGCCTCGCTGTCCGGTGCGGCGCCTTGCTCGCCTTCGTATCGCGCCGATATGCCCAGCACCACAATGGCCACGTCGGCCTTGTATGCCGCGGCGACGGCGGAACGGATTACTCCGCCGTGACCATCGGTGATTTTGCAGCCTTCGGCGTGGAGGACTTCGGTCTGGGACGATACGGCCCGGCGAATGCCCTCCAGGGGTGTGACGGCCCCGGAAGCCGTGCCGCGATAGTTGCCCATCAACACCTCTTCGTCATCGGCGTTAGGACCGATTACCGCAATGCTGCGGAGGTCCTTGGGCAAAGGCAGCAGGCTGCCCTCGTTTTTCAGCAGGACGATCGATTCCTTTGCTGCTTCCAGGGCTAGACTGCGATGCTGCTGGCAGTCGTTGACCTCGTATGGAATTTGGGCGTACGGGACCATCTCCGGCGGGTCGAACATGCCCAGTCGCAGGCGCGTCATCAGCAGTCGTTTCAGCGATACGTTCAGCGTCTCTTCGGTGATCAGCCCAAGCGCCACGGCCCTGCGCAGATGCACATACGTATGGCCGCAGTTGAGGTCGCAGCCGGCCTTTACCGCGATCGCGGCTGCCTCCTCCGGCGTCTCGACGAATTTGTGGTTTTTGAATATGTCGCAGATGGCCTGGCAGTCGGAGACCACGTGCCCGGCAAAGCCCCATTCCCCGCGCAAGATCTCTTGGAGCAGCTGCGGGTGGGCACAGCACGGATGTCCGTTCGTGCGGTTGTAGGCGCCCATGATCGCCTCAACATTTGCCTCTTTGACTACTGCCTCGAAGGCCGGAAGGTAGGTCTCGCGGAGGTCGCGCTGGCTGGTTATGGCATTGAACTGATGCCGTTTGGGCTCCGGGCCGCTGTGGACGGCATAGTGCTTCGCGCAGGCTGCGACCTTAAGGTAGCGCGGATCGTCACCCTGCAGACCCCTTACGAACTCCACGCCCATGCGGGCCATCAGGTACGGATCCTCCCCATAGCTCTCCTGCCCGCGGCCCCAGCGCGGATCGCGGAAAATGTTGATGTTCGGCGACCAGAAGGTCAGCCCCAGGCGATTCTCGCCGGGCTTGTTCTCTCGCAGGCCATGGTGGTGCTTGGCCCGCGCCTCGTCGGAAATCACAGTGGCCACGCGCCGCATCAGCTTGGTGTTCCACGTCGCGGCCAGGCCGATCGACTGCGGAAAGACCGTCGCAATGCCCCACCATGCAACACCGTGCAGAGCCTCGTTCCACCAGTTGTAGTCCGGGATACCCATGCGCTCGATCGCCGGTGAGAAGTGCAGCATTTGCGAGATCTTCTCCTCCAACGACATGCGGGAGATCAGGTCGTCCGCCCTGGCCTCGAAGGACAACGACGTGTCCAGATACGCCGGTGTTTGGTTTTCAGTCGTGGGACGCTTGTCTTTGGTCATCTCGGATAGCTCCAAACCCGCTCGGATCGTTCACCGTTCGCCCTTTTGAACCCCAAGGATTAGATCCGAAGGAAGTTGGCCGAACCTCAGGCGGCAGCGGCCCGGCTGGGTGCAAATTCTAAGTTGGCAATCGGCAATCGGCAATTGGAAATCGTTAGTCCTGCTCCGTCTTCGCCAGGTGTTTCTGCAATGCTTCATTGATCCGGCGCATCAGATCGACGTATTCAACCTGGGCGGCAGAGAGCTTCTTGAACGTCTCGGAGGCCACTAATTTCTCGTGGAGTTCCCGCAGCTTGTGCTTGTCGGTCACCTCGATGGGTTTATTCTCGGCCTCCAGCTTGGCGACCTTTTCCGACTGCCCCTGGTAATCCTGCAAGACCTGCGACAGCTCGGCCTCTTCGTTGAGGGCCTCTCTTGCCTCGCGAAGCTGACTGGCCTGCGGCGAGTCGGCGATGGCCTTGCCTAGCCTCTCCGCCAGTTCGATGATCCGTTCCACAATGGGCTCTCCCAACGTTTCGATTCGCTTGGCGCGCGACGAAAACCGGCCAACATACTATGAGGAATGGCGGCAGAATTGTACAGGTTTTGGGATTAAACAGGATTGCTTTCCTATCATGCTGGTTGTCACCTATATTCTGTGCGATTTGCATTGCCCTTGATTGCCGGGAACCTTGCTTGATGAGCACAGGATGAGATCCCTATGACCGCAGGCATGTCCGGAAGTGAACTGCTCAAGACTGCGCTTCACGACAAGCACGTTGCGATGGGAGCGCGAATGGCCGCCGAGGCCGGCTGGGAGGTGCCGCTTTCCTATCGCGACGCGATGGACGAGGCCAGGGAGGTCCGCAGGCGGGCGGGAGTCTTCGACGTCTCACACTTCGGGCGAATCCGCATCCGCGGCGACGGAGCGCTGGATCTGCTTGAGCGGGCATGCACGGCCGACGTAGCCGGCCAGGAAGACGAGACGACGCTGAGCACGCTGCTGTGCAACGATCGCGGCGGGATTATCGACCTCTGCCGGCTGATTCGGCTCAGCAGTTTCTGGGTCCTGGTCACCAGCCCCGATTGCCGCCAGAAGGTGCTCGGCCATCTGGAGGCCTTGATCGAGGCCGCGGCGTTGGACGCGAGGGTAGACGATCAGACGCTGAAGACCTCGTTGCTGGCGGTGAGCGGCCCGGCCGGGCCGGAAATTCTCGACGCCGTGCTGCCGTTTCGCGTCAGCGACATCTCAGCCGGCGCGGTGAAGTTCGGCACGCTGCTGATCGCGCGATACATCGCCGAGCGTGTGAGCTTCACCGGCCAGTGGTCCCTGGAGGTGGCCATCCCGAACATGGCCGCCGGCCACGCCTGGCGGTTCATGACCGACAGGGCCGGCGAGAACGCCCTTGCCCCTGCCGGCATGGCCGCCCGCGAGGTGCTGCGGATCGAGGCCGGCCTGCCGCGGTACGGCTATGAGCTGGATGAAACCGTCGATCCGATGGCGGCGGGGCTGTCGGCCGCGGTGGCTTTCGATCACGATTTCCTCGGCGCCGAGACCCTGCGAAAGATCAACGAAAAAGGCCCGGCCAGGAAGTTGATTGGACTGATGCTGGAGCCGCCAAGCAGCACCGCGACAGGGCAGGCAATTCTCCGAGGCGGATCGGTCGTCTGTCAGACAGACGGGCGACAGGTGGGCGTGGTGACCAGCGGAACGTTCTCTGTGGCGTTGGAACGTTCGGTTGCATTGGCCTACGTCGGGCCCGACACGGCCGAAGTGGATCGCCAACTGCTGGCGGACGTCGACGGTAAACCCACACCCGCACAAGTGACGAGCATTCCGTTTCTCAATAAGACCGACGTCCGTTAAGACCGGCCTCTTGCCTCTGCCGGGAGCTATGAATCACCGTCTCTCGTGCTTGACTTACCTTTCTCCAAGACCGATCATGCCGGTCTTGAAGTGCAATTTGCGTGAGAGCATGCTGGAGAAGGTGCAGGCAGATCGGCTGGCCAAGCTGGAAAAGATTCGCCAGCTCGGCATCGATCCCTACGGCCGGCGATACGACACTGCCGAGGCGATCGCGGATATCCTTTCGCGTTATGAGGATGACGCCGAGGGCCAGACTGCCGACGCGGCCGGGCGGTTGATCCTCCTGCGCGACATGGGCAAGATGATCTTCGCCCACATCCGCGACGAAAGCGGGCAGATGCAGATCGCTCTCCGCAAGAACGCGTTGGACGAGCCTTCCTGGAAGTTGGCCAAACTGCTGGACTTAGGCGACATCGTCGCGGCGGCCGGCCCGCTGAAAAAGACCAAGACCGGCGAGATCACCATCTGGACCGAAAGGCTCACGCTGCTCTGCAAGAGCCTCAACCCCATGCCGGAGAAGTTTCACGGCCTCCAGGACGTCGAGACGCGATACCGCCAGCGATACCTGGACCTGATGACGAATCCGGAGGCCATGGCGGCGTCCAAGCAGCGGATCGCGATTATCGATCACTTCCGCAGTAAGCTCAGCGCTCGCGGCTTCGTGGAGGTCGAAACGCCTGTGCTTCAGCCGATCTACGGCGGGGCGGCCGCTAGGCCGTTCACCACACATCACAACACGCTCGATTGCGATCTGTACCTGCGGATCAGTCCGGAACTCTATCTCAAGCGCCTCTTGGTCGGTGGGATGCAGCGGGTTTACGAGTTCAGCCGAAACTTCCGCAACGAGGGGATCTCCACCAAACACAGCCCGGAGTTCACGATGCTGGAACTCTACGAGGCCTACGCCGACTACGAGGTGATGATGGAGATCACCGAGGAGCTGATCGCCACGGCGGCCGAGCAGGTGTGCGGGGCGACGAAACTGCCGTTGGGCGACGTCGAGATCAATTATTCCGCGCCGTGGCGGCGGGTGAAGTACGAGCAGTTGCTCGCCGAGCACGCCGGCGTGGAGATGCGCGACGCAAAGAGCGTCCGGGCGAAAGCACGCGAGCTTGGCCTGGAAGAGCAAAATAAGGACGACGCGGTCGTCGTCAACGAGATCTTCGAGCAGTTGGTCGAGCCGCACCTGGTCCAGCCAACTTTTGTGATGGACTACCCGGCCGAGCTTTGCCCGCTGACGCGTCGCAAGGCGGATGACCCGATCGTGGCCGAGCGGTTTGAGTTGTTCATCGCCAACATGGAGATCGCCAACGCCTACACCGAGCTGAACGATCCGGCGGTCCAGGAAGAGAATTTCCGCCGCCGGCTGCGCGGCGAGGCCGAGGGCGAAACGATGCGCGTGATGGATGAGGACTTCATCACAGCCCTTTGTCACGGCATGCCCCCGGCAGGCGGGCTGGGCGTCGGCATGGACCGCATCATCATGCTGCTGACAAATACATCCAGCATTCGGGACGTGATTCTCTTCCCGATGCTCCGGCCGAAAGCAAAAAACGACTAGTAGCCCCTAATCAGTAATCCGTAACCAGTGGGCCAACTTTGCACCGGAAACGCAGCCTACTGATTACTGGTTACCGATTACCGAAAACGAATGTATAAGCTCTTTCTTTGCCTTCGATACCTTCGCAGCCGCATCATCGCGTACTTCGCGGTGCTGGCCGTGGCGTTGTGCGTGGCGATGATGTTGATCGTCATCAGCGTCATGAACGGCTTTCTGGACAAGATCGAACGCGCCGCCAAGGGGCTTTTTGGCGACGTGGTGGTCGAGTCGAGCAGCTTGCATGGTTTTAGCCGCTACGACGAGTTCATCCAGGAGCTAAACGAAAAGGTCCCGGAAGTCGAGGCCGCCTCGCCGTTCATTCTAAGCGTGGGCATCCTGCGGCTGCCGAATACCGACTACCGCCAAGGCGTTCAGATCGCGGGCATTCGCCTTCCGGACCAGGCCGCTGTGACCGATTTCGCCAAAGGGCTTCACTTCCAGCAAGACCCGGCGACCGCCACCTTTGATCCACCCATTGAGCTTTTGCTCCAGGGTCTGGCCGAGGAAACCGAGGCGACCCGAGCGATTCTTCGCCAACAAACCGAAGGGCTCCAGGACGATGTGGACCTGCCGGCCGACAAGGCCAAGCTGATTCGCAGCCTCCAGTATGCGCTCACGTTCTGGCACGGCAGGGCGAAGAGGATTCTACAAACCGCTCGCCCATTCCAAAGCCGCCTGCGGGAGGTGGAGCGGCAGCTCAACGCCGCGGAGGTCGCCGCCCGCGGTGAAAGGACGGAAAGAATAGAGCAGTTGGAGGCCGAGCTGGACGGCCTGCTGGCCGATTCCGGCGTCATGCCGCCAGGCAATCGGATCATCCTGGGCCTGGGCTTGCCGCTGCTTAGCTTCCGCACCGAGGACGGCCAGACCGTCCGCAACCTCCTGCCGGGCTACAAAGTCGAGCTGGTGGTGGTTCCGCTGGGCAGGCGGCTCAGCGAGACCGATTTCACGCCCCCGCGCGGCGTCTTTACCGTCGTCGACGACTGCCGGTCCGATGTCTCCTCGATCGATACGGAGATGGTGTACGTGCCATTCCAGACGCTCCAGCGGCTCAACAACATGGGTCCCGAATACGCCGTCGGCGACGAAACCGCCCTGGCCATCCCCGCACGGTGCAACCAGATACAAATCAAGGTCAAGAGCGAGTTTTCCGAAGGCGAGAAGCTTCGGGAGATTGCACGCAAGATTAATCTGCTTTGGCTGGATTTTGAGAAGCGGTATCCCGAAGCGGCCGTCTCGGAGGTCTCAGCGCAGACCTGGCGCCAGCGGCAGGCGAAGGTCATCGGGCCGATCGAGACGCAGCGCACGCTGGTGGTGACCATGTTCGGCATCATCTCGCTGGTCTCGGTCGTGCTGATCTTCGTGATCTTCTACACAATCGTGGTGCAGAAGACGCGCGACATAGGCGTGATGAAGGCCATCGGCGCCTCCAGCGGCGGGGTGGGGCAAATCTTCCTGGCCTACGGTGCGATGATCGGGCTGGTTGGTTCCATTCTCGGCTGCACCGGCGGCTATTACTTCGTGCGATACATAAACCCCATTCAGGATGCCATCGACCGGTTGTTTGGTTTTCGCGTCTGGTCCAAGGAGTGGTTCCTGTTTGAGAAGATTCCCAACGAGGTCAGGCCGACCGCGGCGGTGGTAATCGTGCTCGGCGCGATCGTCGCGGGGCTGCTTGGCGCGCTGATTCCGGCGATTAGGGCGGCCCGCATGCAGCCGGTGGAGGCGATCCGCTATGAGTGAGACGGCCATCCAGGTCCGCCGGCTGCATAAGTCCTACCAGATGGGTCGGGCAAACTTGCACGTGCTGAAGGGCCTGAGCTTCGAGGTCCAGGTGGGTGAGTTCGTGGCCGTCGTAGGGGCCTCCGGCAGCGGCAAGAGTACGCTGCTGCACCTGGTTGGGCTGCTGGATCGGCCGGACAAAGGCGAGATCGCCTTGGGCGGCCGGCAGGCCGACGGTCTGACCGCGCGGCAGCGCAACCGGATCCGCTGTGATGAGATCGGCTTTGTCTTTCAGTTCTACCACCTCCTGCCGGAACTGAACGTCCGGGAAAACGTGCTGCTTCCGGCCAAGGTCGAGGCCTCGACGTTCGCCTGGCTGGCCCGAAGAGGCCAGGCCCGCAAGCGGGCCGCCGAGCTGCTGGCAGAACTCGGGCTCAAGGAGCGCATCGCCCATCGGCCGAGCGAGCTTTCCGGCGGCGAGCGGCAGCGCGTCGCCATCGCCAGGGCGTTGATTAACCGACCAAAGGTGGTGCTGGCCGACGAACCCACCGGCAACCTCGACAGCAAGACCGGCCAGCGGATCATGGAGGTGTTCGAGCGCTTCCACCGCGACCGCGGGCAGACCATCCTGATGGTCACGCACGATCCGTCGCTGGCCGAGCAGGCCGATCGCGTGCTGCATCTTCGCGACGGCAGGCTCAGCGGATGAGCGGCTCGCACTTGACGCCGGGCAGCGTTTGCTTTCCACTACTACGCAGGTTCCAACGGCCGGGTGAGTCTGGCCGTCGGTTGCGAGGGAGTTGCATGACGGAGATGCCCTTAGCTCAGCTCGCTGAGAGGCTGGGCGGCCAGCTTGAAGGCGATGGCTCGAAGGTGATCCGAGGCGTGGGCACGCTGACCACGGCGGAGTCAGACCAGGTGAGCTTTTTGGCCAACTCGCGCTACGAGAAGCACATGACCTCCACGCAGGCGGCGGCCGTCATCGTACCCAATGATTATCGCGGCCCGGTGGGCGACATTTTGGCGCTGATCCGCTGCGAGGATCCGTACTTCGCCTTTCGGGAGGCGATGGTGGCCTTCTACGGCTTTCGCCAAGCGGACCTTGAGGGTCTGGATGAGCGCGCCGCGATCGATCCGACGGCGAAGATCGCCGCCGGCGTCCGCGTCGGGCCGTTTGCGGCGATTGCTGCCGGCTGCGAGATCGGCGCCGAGACGGCCATCTATCCAGGAGCCTACATCGGCGCGAACTGCCGCATCGGACGCGACTGCATCATCTATCCGAACGTGACGCTCTACGACGGTACGATCCTCCACGACCGCGTGACGATCCACGCCGGCTCGTCGATCGGGCACGATGGGTTTGGCTACGCCACGCACAAAGGCGATGACGGCGTGGTCCGGCACGAGAAGATTCCCCAGGCCGGCTGGGTCGAAATCGAAGACGACGTGGAGATCGGTGCCTGCTGTGCGATCGACCGGGCGACGATGGGCCCGACGCTCATCGGGGCCGGCACGAAGTTCTCCAACCTCGTGGAGATCGGGCACGGCACACAGATGGGCAAGCACTGCCTGTTGGTGGCCCAGGCGGGCATCTCCGGGTCGGTGACCGTGGGCAACTACTGCGTCTTTGCCGGCCAGTGCGGCGTCGTCGGGCACATCCGCATCGGGGACGGCGCCCGCATCGGCGCCAAGGCCGGCGTGACGAACGACGTCGAGCCCGGCCAGGAGGTGCTCGGCGTCCCGGCGATCCCACTGGCAAAGGCGAGGCGCTCGATGATCGCCACGGTCCACTTGCCACAATTGCAGAAGGAGCTGCGCCGCCTGGCGAGGCAGGTCCGGCAGCTCCGGCAGAAACTGGGCATGGACGCCGATGAGGAAAGTCCGAGGGGGCAGGACAGCTAATGGTTCGCAATGTGCTTAGTCGAGCGACCTGGCGGGAGGTTTCTCAAGCTGCCGGCGAGAGGCCGCCGGTGGGCCTGGTTGCCGGCAGCGGCCGGCCACCGTTTCTCGTAGCCGCCGGCATCCGCAAGGCGGGCCGGCCGGTCGCCATTGTCGGCCTGCGTGGGCAGGCCTCTAGGCGGCTGATCGACCTGTCCGATGCGTTCACCTGGGCGGGCATGGTCCGCTTGGAGACGTGGATTTCCTTCTTCCGCGCCTGCGGCGTGCGGGAGGCGATCCTGATCGGCAGCGTGCGGAAACGGGATATGTATCTGCCGCTTCGCCTGCTTAGGCTCATTCCCGACCTGCGGACGGCACGGCTGTGGTATCATAAGCTGCGAAAAGACAAGCGAGATGGCGCCGTCCTCTTGGGGGTGGCTGAAGAACTGCGAGGCGAAGGGATAGAAATGGTGAGCGGAGTGAAATACTGCGAGGAGCATCTAGCCGACGAAGGTCTGATGACCGAAACACCTCCACCCAACGGTGTGAAGGAGGATGTTGAGTTCGGCTGGCGGATCGCCCGGGGCAGCGCAGAACTCGACATCGGCCAGTCGGTGGCCGTCAAGGAACGCGACATCATTGCCGTCGAGGCGATGGAGGGCACGGACGCGATGATTCGCCGTGCCGGGCGGCTCTGCCGCGTTGGCGGCTGGACCATGGTCAAGGTCGCCCGCCCGATCCAGGACATGCGCTTCGACGTGCCGACCGTCGGCCCGCAGACAATCCGCAACCTCAAGGACGCCCGCTGCGTGTGCCTGGTCCTCGAGGCCGGCAAGACATTCATCGTCGATAAGCCCGCCACGCTGGCCGTCGCGGACCGCGTCAAAATCGCCGTCATCGGAAAACGGGGCCAGGCGCCGAAGTCAGAGTCCGAAGACTGAGCTCAAAAGCGCAAAGTCCACCTGCCGCCCCGAAATGCCGCGATCTTTCGTAGGCTAATGCCTCCGATTAATTCCGATCGTCGCCCAGCTTGACTTGCTGGCTATTTCCGTCGCCTGCGAAGTATCGCCAGGCTGCCGAGGCCCAGCAGCGCCAGGCAGGCGGGCTCCGGTATGGCCTGACCGCCAGTAACCAGCACGACGAACGGGGTGATGTCGTCGGTGTCCAGCTTGCCCGAGCCGTTGCAGTCGCCTATGACGTTCGGATCCTTGCCGTAGGTCGTGATGTAGGCGTTCGGGTCCGTCATCGCCAGCACGAAGGGGTTAATGTCGTCGGCGTTAATCGCGCCGCTAAGGTCCATATCGCCAACGAGAAGGTTGTACCTGATCTGGACCTTCCTTTCCGAGCCCGAGGGCATAGGATGCACGATCCGCATCTCCCATTCTGGCGGCGTACCCGGAACGAAATTTATGTCCTTGTCTGGCCAATCGGTGCCACCGGTGCCCTTGAGGATGTCCACCCATACGCCGTTCGCCGGCTTGTTGCAATCGCTGACATCCACGCGCGGGCCACGAAGCTGCAGGCCGCTCGGCCCCGACAAAAGCGGGACATCGCCGACCAGCTTGATGATTGTGCCCGGGGGGTTAGAATACTCACGGAAGCGCATCGTACTATAGCTTTGCACGTTGTCACGACCCTTGAGGATCAGCGTCCCGCCAATGTGGAACAAGATGCCGTTGATCGTAGCGTTCTCCATCTCCATGATCTGGCTGGCGTTGCCATCACCCAGGCCAAACGCAGCCCAGCCGGTGCCGACGGCGCCCACGGTAATCGAGGAGCCCGGCTTCATGATGATGTGCGTGTCGAAGCCATCGTAGTGCCATCTGTCATCCTTGCCCAGGCCCATGGAGTCGCCGACCTTCATAATCAGGCTGGCGTTGGCCTCGAGTGTCAGATTGCCGGCGGCCATGCCGCCGATATCGAAGCCGTGCACTTCACCTTCATCGGTGTTGAAGAAACTACCCCAGGTGTTAAGGGTAGATCCGGCGCTGATGGTCATACTGCCAGTCACGCTCGCGCCGCCAGAGGCACTGACGATCGTCCGGCCGGCGTTGGCCGTCCCGGTAATCACCACGCTCACACTGCCGCTGCCTGAGGTGCCGATATTGGCCGGTGTATTGGCATCCGGCACGCCGGCGGTCCAGTTGTTGGCATTGAACCAGTCGGTGTCATAGGCGCCGGTGAAGTCGGTGGCTTGAGCGCCCGCGGCCATCAGGCCAATCGTGACAAACAAAACTGCCAAAAGCCTCTTTTTCCTCATCGCCTGCTCCTTTCCAGATTCAGCGTATGACGTGGTCCGCTTGGATCGCCTTGATGTGGCGAACCATTCTCCTGTGCCCACCTTTGCCGCTGTGCGTGAACTTTGAGAAGATGCCCTTGGGCACCGAAACGTCTCCTAGATCGGCGAAGCGCCTTGAAAGTCGAAGCGGCATCGTGGGAAGCGAAATGCCTCGAAACCTACCTTACCTCCATGCGCCAGGCCTAATAACCATATACCCGAGTTTTCGGGTTTCGTCAAGGCTAATTCCTGCTGTCTCTCAAGCCCCTTGCGGCGTTTAACAAGCAGGTAGCCTTGCCTGGGTGATCCGGTTGATCTGCCCGCCGACTTGAATTCGGCAGCGCAGAGACGGCCCGCTCGATTCTTGCGGCTATGGATACTCCAAAGCCCCCGACGTCCCGCGGCCGGAATTCCGAAGTTGGCAGACAGGCCGTGTTCCTGGCTCGTCTGCGATTGTTCGCCTGCTTTGGTGAGCGGCTACTTTCGCCGCCTGCGGAGCGTCGCCAGGCCGCCGAGGGCCAGCAGCGCCAGCGTGGCCGGCTCAGGAACGTACCTGATCTCAACCGCCCTGACCGAGCCACTTGGCATAGGATGCACGATCCGGAGCCGCCAGTTCGGGTCGGTGCCAGGAATGAAATTAATGTCCTTCTGGCTCCAGTAGGTGCCCGGGCTGCCCTTGAGGAACTCCACCCACACGCCGATCGCCGGCTTGTTGCACTCGCTGACGTCCAGCCCCAGGGTCCCAGGCCCCAGGGACATGCCACCTGGGAACGACAACAGCGGGACATCGCCGACCAGCTTGATGAACGTGCCCGGGGGGTGAGAGTACGTGCGGGTGCGGTAGGCAGTATAGCTCTGCACGTTCCCACGACCCTTGAGGATGAGTGTGCCGCCAATGTGGAACAGCACGCCGTTGATGGTGGCGTTGTGCATCTCGATGATCTGGCTGGCGTTGCCATCACCCAGGCCAAACGTAGCAAAGTTGTCGCCGGTAGAACTCACGGTGATCGCCGAACCCGGCTTCATGATGATGTGCGTGTCGAAGCCGCCGAGCCAGTCGTCATCCTTGCCGAGGCCCATGGCGTCGCCGACCATCATGTTCAGCTGGGCATTGGCCTCGAGCGTCAGATTCCCGGCGGCGTTGCCGCCGACGTCGAAGCCGTGATCTTCTTCTTCATCGGTGTTGAGGAAGCTGCCCCAGGTGGTGAGGCTGGCTCCGGCGGCGATGGTCAAACTGCCCGTGACGCTCGCACCGCCGGAGAAACCGACCTGCGTCCGGCCGGCGTTGGCCGTCCCGGTAATCGTCACGCTCACACTGCCAGTGCCTGAGGTGCCGATATTGGCCGGTGTGTTGGCATCCGGCACGCCCGCCGTCCAGTTATTGGCATCCCACCAGTCGGTGCTCACGGCACCGGTGAAGTCGGTGGCCTGTGCGCCGACGGCCATCAGGCCCGTCGTAATCAGCAAAACTGCCCACACTCTCCCGTTCATCATCCGCTCCTTTGGCGTCTCAGGCCAAGAGGTGATTCGCTTGGCTTACCCTGCTATCGAATCCTCTCCGGCGCAGTTGCCCTTGCTCCGGCGCGTGAATTTCAAGAGGGTCTTATCACCCAACGGAGCATTTCGTAAATACACGGGGCCCCTAGAGGATCAATGAGGTACGGAAGGTAAGAAATATCCATACCTCCCTCCGCACATATAGGCTCAACGGGATGTATACCACAGTTTTGGGACTCTGTCAAGGCTCATTTCTGCTGTCTCTCAAGCTTTTTGCAGGGTTTAAGGAATCTCGCGCAAGAGACACGGGTCGAGACGGGGTTGCATCACTGTCTTGGGCAGCCTATCCGGCCTTGATTCTATGCAGTTTCTACGGTTTCGCTGCGGCCGCTCTTGACGGAGCGGTAGAACGCGTCTGCGACGCGCACGGCTGCGAGGTTGTCGGATGCGGTAACAAGCGGGGGTTTGTCCTGGCGAACGCACCGGGCGAAGTCCGCCAGCCAGGCCCAGGCCATGTGGCCGCAATAACCGGGAATGTCCCTGCTGATGATTTCGATCGGCCGGCAGCTCTCTTCGCCCGCGGAGGCGTGCTCGCTGGCCAGCAGCAGCTCGTCGGTTGTGCCCTGCCAGGCCGGCGCCCACGCAGCGGCGCCGACGGTGCCGCGGAAGGCCACGTATATGTCCCGCTTGCCCGGATAACTGTCGGGCAGCGCGTAGCTGATGTCGAGCGTGGCCGTGGCGCCGTCATCAAACGTAAGCAGCGCCTGGGCGTTGTCTTCGATGTCTCGCGGCGGGTCGCCCGCAGGGCCGGAAACCACCCCGTAGACGCTCACTACCTCCCGGGCGGTCATCCAGCGGAAGTAGTCCACCCAGTGCACGCCGAGGTTCCACATGGGCCCGCCGCCCTCGGCGGCCTTGAGCATCCACGTGGCGTTGTCGCGGACGTAGCGCCCCGCCCCGCCGGCGTTGAGCCGGGCGACCATCGCGGTGATCTGCCCGAGCAGCCCGTCGCGGACGGCCTGGCGTATCTTTTCGCTGACCGGGTGCATCCGCCAGCAGTAGGGGGAGCTGATCTTGATCTTCGGGTGCCGCCGGGCGACCTCTACGACGCGCTCGGCTCCCGCCACGTCGGCGGCGCAGGGCTTTTCCACGATGACATGCTTGCCGGCGGCAGCGGCCGCGGCGACCGCCTCCGGCATCTGACTGTGAGGCAGCCAGATGATCACCACGTCAATGTCGTCGCGCTCCAGCAGCTTGCGGTAGTCGCCGTAAGCATCCAGGCCGAAGAACTCGTTCTCCTTCCGGCAAAACTCCTCGTCGGCCTCCGCGACGGCCCGGGGCGTATATTCCGGCAGATGCTCCCATAGCGGGTGGTACCATCGCGGATGCTGGTGATGCAGACCGATGATTCCCAGGCCCAGTGGTTTCATTCTATTTAGCTCCCTTCTCTGTCTGGCCCTTGCGGGTCTGTCTCTTGACGGCGTCCGTGGCGATGCCGTGCAGCAGCAGTTCGACCACGTGGCGAATCCGACCGGTCATGCCGGAAGGCGCCATTGCCGATCGGCCAAGCAACTGCTCCATCGTGTGGCGATTGGAAAAATAGAAAAAGCACATGGAAAAGATGCTGATCAGAAGTTGCGTTACGTCAATGCCGCCGCGGAATCTTCCCTCGGCCTGGCCCTTCTGCAGGGCCAGCCGAAGCGCCGTGATCACCGGCGCCTTTTGGCCGGCAAGTCGCAGCCGCCTTGCGACCCGACCGTCGTTGAGATTCTCGTAGCCGATCAGCTTGACGAACTCCGGATGGTCGCTTAGAAACTTGTAGTAGCTGCCAACAAGCGTCTCGAGCAGTTCCTCAGTCGGCAAGAGCATCGAGGCCAGCGAGACCTCCAACGAGAGAAACTGCTGGTAGACCCCCTTGAGGACCTCCTCGTATAGGCCTTCCTTGGAGCCGAAGTAGTGGTAGAGCATTCTCTTGTTGAGGCCGGCTTTGGTGCAGATCTTCTCGACGGTGGCTGCCTGCGGGCCGTCTGCGGCGAAGACCTCCGCGGCCGCCTCCAGGAGCCGTTGCGTGCTGTCCTGCCGGCTGCGTTTTTTCATGGTGACTGGATTCCTGAACGGAAGGACAGCAGAGAAGGTAACCTATTAGTTACTATTTGTCAACAAGATTATAGTTTAAGTAACATAATTATCATTTTCTTGTTGTCGCGGCTGAGCGGTTGCCTTACACTGAAGTCGCCCGTTTCTTCGGCATTACCAGGCGGGCGTGTGGGTTGAGGATCGCCATGGGTGAGAAGCTGACGGTGGTCGTGACGGATTACGTCGAGCCGGACCTGGACTGGGAAGCGGCTGAGATGGCCAAGCGCGGCCTTGAGCTTGCGTACTACCAGCTAAAGACGGCCAGCGAGGATGAGGTCATCGCCCGGACGCGGCAGGCCGACATCATCGTGGTAAACATGGTCAAGATCACCAGCACGCTCATCGACGCCTGGGAGAAGTGCAAGCTGGTGATTCGCCACGGCGCCGGCTACGACAACGTGGACGTTAAAGCACTCACGCGCCGCGGAATCGTGCTGGAGTACATACCGGACTACTGCCCGCACGAGGTGGCCGAGCAGGCCATCGCCTTGATCTTCGCCTGTGCCAGAAAGGTCGTCTGGAGCGGGAAGGTGGTGGCCGATTCGATCGCGCGGGGCGAGTGGGACTTTCGCCCGATGGTTCCGATGTTTCGAATCGACGGGCGGACCGTTGGCATCATCGGCTGCGGGCGGATCGGCAGCATGGTCTATTCGAAGCTGCGGCACTTCGGCGTGAAGTTCCTGATTTGCGATCCGTACCTGCCGGCCGAGCGCAACGCCGAGTTCGGCATCGAGACGGTGGACCTGGAGACGCTTTGCCGCGGCAGCGACTTCGTGACGGTTCATACACCGCTGAACGACGAGACGCGGCACATGATCAACGCCAAAACCCTATCGTGGATGAAGCCCACTGCTTATCTGATCAACACCTCTCGCGGCGGCATGGTGGACCACGAGGCGCTGGCCGACGCGCTGAAAAGCGGCCAAATCGCCGGTGCGGCCATCGACGTCTACGACCTGGAACCACCGAAGAGCGGTTTTTTGCTGCTGAACGTACCCAACGTGATCCTGACGCCGCACATCAGTTGGTACAGCAAAGATTCCGAATGGTCCATCCGCGAGAAGATCGTGCAGGTAATCGACATGTTCCTCGACGGCACCGGCCCGCGAATGCCGGTCAACCCCGAGGCGCTGGAGGTTGGAAAGGACGGGTAGCCATGTCGGCAGAGAGAATCACGAAGGTCGCCGCACCGCTTCCCGGGCCGAAGTCGGCGGCCTTGCTCGAGCGATGGCAAAAGGTCGAGGCCCAAACCACCGGCTATCAGGCGCCGGTTGTGTGGGATACGGCCCAGGGCGCGGTCGTCACCGACGTTGACGGCAATCGGTACATCGACTGGACCAGCGGCGTGCTGGTGACCAACATCGGCCACTGCCATCCGAAGCTCGTCGCCGCCGTGCGCGAGGCCGCGGGCAAGCTCATCAACAATTACGAGTGCCCCACGGAAAGCCGCATCCTGGCCGCCGAGGCCCTCGTGGCGCATCTGCCGGGGCATCTGGACAAGTGTTTCTTCCTGACCACCGGCAGCGAGGCGGTCGAGGCCGCCGTCCGCATCATGAAGCGCAAGACCGGCTGCTTCGAGATCGTCGGTTTCCATGGCGGCTTCCATGGCCGAACCTTCGCTGCCGCTAGCGTCGGCGGACTGGCCGGACCAAAACACCAGTACGGCCCGACAATGTCGGGCGTGATCCGCGCGCCGTTTCCCTACCCCTATCGCAGCCCGGTCGGCGGCGGCGATCAGGGCCTGATCGACTTCTGCATGAGCCGCCTGGATGAGGCCGTTCGCTTCGACTCGACCGGCTCGCTGGCCGGGCTGCTAGTCGAGCCGTATCTGGGAGCGGCCGGCTTTATCTTCCCGCCGGATGGATACCTGAGCGAGTTGGAAAAGTGGTGCCGCCAGAAGGGGATCCTCTTCGCCCTCGATGAGGTGCAAAGCTCCTACGGGCGAACCGGGACGATGTGGGCCATGGATTGGGAGAACCTCACGCCCGACCTGGTCGCCATCGGCAAGGGGATCGGCAACGGCATTCCCACCTCGGCCATCGCCGGACGCGGTGAGGTTTTTGCCGCCCTCGGGGCCGGCGAGATGAGCTCGACTGTCGGGGGCAACCCGGTCTCCAGCGCGGCGGTCCGAGCGATCCTCGAAGTTATGGATGAGGAAAACCTTGCCGAAAACGCACGGAAAATGGGCCAGATCATGAAAGGCCGCTTGCGAGAGATCCAGGAAAAATCCGGGTACCTCGGCGACGTTCGCGGGCGCGGGCTTGTGATGGGCCTGGAACTGGTAAAGGACAAGAAGACCAAAGAGCCTGCGCCGGATCAGACGCGGCAACTGATAAACCGCTGCGCGGAAAATGGACTTCTAATCGGTGCGGTTGGGATCTTCGGCAACGTCATCCGCGTGGCCCCGCCGCTGACCATCAACGAGGCCGAGGCGCATGAAAGCCTCGACATCATGGAAAAGTCGTTGCTTGAACTCGAGGAGTAAACCGTGAACGTCGACCCGCAGGACATTCGCCAGGCCGTAGCTGGGCGAGCCGAAGACGCGCAGAAATTCCTCTGCGAACTGATCGCCACGCCTTCGCTGCCTGGAGCCGAATCGGCGGTGACGGAGCTGGCCCGCGATGCTTTCTCGCCGCTGGCCGAGGTGCAATGTCTTCAGATGAGCAATTCACTGCGGGAAGACAAGGACTACAGCGATCCGGTTGAAGGAATCGAATACGAAGGGCGCTGTAATTTGCGTGTTTGTCTTCCAGGCAGCGGCCGCGGGCGGAAGCTGCTGTTCAACGCGCATCTGGATACCGTACCTCCCAGCCAGGGACAACAGGAACCCTTTCGGCCGCGCGTCGAAAACGGGTTGGTATACGGACGCGGGGCGTGCGACGACAAGGGCCAGGTCGCCTCGATGTACTTGGCCATGGCGGCCATGAAGGATCTGTCCGTTGGTCTGGACGGAGACCTGATCGTGCACCTGGTGGCCGAAGAGGAGGTTGGCGGCAACGGGACGCTGGCGATGATCCGGGCCGGGGAGGCTGCCGACGGCTGCATCGTTCTGGAACCGTCGGAGCTGAAGGTTCTCACGAGCATCCGCGGGGCCGTGTGGTTTCGCATTACGCTCTGTGGTCGGCCGGGCCATTCCGGCCATGTCGCTCACACGCAAAGTGCCCTGGAGATGGCCACGCGTGTCATCGAAATATTGAAGAACTATCACGAGCGGCTGCTTGCCGAATCGCGCGGTGATCCGCTCTTCGATAAGCACGCCGACCCGATGCCGCTAACGATCGGGACGCTCCATGCAGGCACTTGGCCGGCCACCGCGCCGGGCGAGGCTATTCTCGAGGGCGTGCTGGGCCTGCTTGCCAACAAGACCGCCGGCCAGGTCATGGAGGAGATGACCGCTGCGATAAAGGCCGAGGGCGGCAGCGACATCGCCGGGAACTTCGACATTCACTTTACTTATCGCCACGATGCCTCCGTCGTCGCGGTGGACCATCCGCTGGTGCTGTGCCTTCAGGAGGCTGCCAAAGCCGGCGGGCTTGACGCCCCCGTCGAGGCGATGACCGCTTCCTGCGATGCTTGGTTCTACAACAATCAGCTCGGCATACCGACCGTCGTTTTCGGCGGCGGGAGCTTGAGCGTTGCGCATTCCAGGGAGGAGCGCATGCCGCTTGCCGAGCTGGCGGCCGCTGCGGAGACGCTGGCAAATATGGCCATCCGATGGTGCGGAGCGAACGGACCATGAAAGCGCTGGTCAAGACGAAAAAAGGGCCCGGTAACCTGGAGCTTCGCGACGTGCCGGTCCCAAAGGCGGGCCCGGGCGAGGTGCTGCTGAAGATACTCGCCGCCGGGGTCTGTGGGACGGACCTGCACGTCCGTGACGATACGTTTCCGTATTGGCCGCCGGTGATACTCGGCCATGAGTTCTGCGGCCGCGTGGAAGAGCTCGGCGAAGGCGTGAGCCTGCTGGCCGTCGGCGACCGCGTGGTCGGCGAGCCGCACACCAGGGCGTGCGGGCACTGCTGGCTCTGCCGGACGGGCAACATTCAAATCTGCCCGGAGAAGCGCAGCCCCGGCTGGGGCATCGACGGGGCGATGGCTGAGTACCTCGTCATGCCCGAGCGCCTGCTGCACAAGCTCCCGGAGAGCATTTCCGATGAGGTCGGGGCGGTCATCGAGCCGACGGCCAACGCCGTCCACGACGTGCTGGAGCGGGCAGGCGTGGCCGGTGGCGACTTTGTGGTGGTGATCGGCCCGGGTCCGATCGGCCTGCTGGCGGCGATGACCGCCCGGGCGGCCGGGGCGCGCGAGGTGATGATCGTCGGCACGGCTGCCGACGAGGCAGAGCGTCTGCCCAAGGCCCGCGAGCTTGGCTTTCGGCACGTGGTGAACGTCGAGCGTCAAAGCCCGCTGGAGATCGCAGCCGAGCTGACCGCCGGCGTCGGGGCGGACCTGGTGGTGGAGTGTTCCGGCTCGCAGGGCGGCATCGCTTCGACCGTGGAGCTGGTCCGCAAGAAGGGCCGCATCTGCGCGATCGGCCTGACGCCCCAAGAGACGATTCAGTTCCCCTACAAGGCGGCCTCGTTCAAGGTCTGCGATATATATTTCTGCCTCTCAACCAGCTATACCAGTTGGGAAAAGGCGATTCGCATGGTCGCCTCGGGCCAGATACGAGCCGGCGAGATTATCACGCACTGCCAGCCGCTGGCCAACTGGCAGGAGGTCTTCGAGGCCATAGACAGCCAGTGCGCGATCAAAGCTGTGCTGATCCCGTAGATTTCAGGAGCTTGGACGATGCCGGAAAAGAAAACGGTGGGCTTTGGCTTGCTTGGTGCAGGACTGGTGGCGCCCCTTCATGCCAAGGGCATCCAGGCCGCCGAAGGCTGCCAGCTTGTGGCCGTGGCCGACGTGGACGCCGAGCGGGCCGAAAAGCTGGCCGGCCAGTTCGGCTGCAAGGCCTGTGGGGCTCTGGAGGAATTATTGGATGACAAGGCCATCGACGTGATCAACGTTCTGACACCCAACCACCTGCATCGCGACGCGACGATCGCCGCGGCCAAGGCTGGCAGGAGCGTGCTGGTTGAAAAGCCGCCGGCAATGAGCCTCAAGGACACCGATGAGATGGTCCGCGCCTGCGCAGCCGCCGGCGTGAAGCTCGGCATCGTCCTACAGTGCCGCGTGCGAAAACCTATCCGGGCGATGCGCGATGCGATCGAGCAAGGCCGCTTCGGAAAGCTGATCCAGGCCGACGCGTACATGAAGTGGTACCGCACGACGGAATACTACTTTTCCGACAAATGGCGCTGCTCGCGGCGCAGCGGCGCC
>SDBT01004907.1_pt1 | contig 22597 bp, 20 predicted proteins | sample 2277101 | NCBI WGS metagenome assembly SDBT01 (sample SAMN10404973, study PRJNA504765) | marine sediment metagenome | isolation source: marine sediment core GS10_PC15, 103 cmbsf | place: Arctic Ocean: Southern Knipovich Ridge | collected 2010 | reverse complement strand
AACGAAAGCCCCTGTCACCTATATGGTGACAGGGGATACTTTATCCGGGTGGAGGTGATCGGATTCGAACCGACAGCCTCCCGCGTGCAAGGCGGGCGCTCTCCCGGTTAGAGCTACACCCCCGAAACTTTCAAGATGCCCATTATAATAGGCCGATGAGATCGTTCAACCCGTCAAGCACCGTTCCTAGTGAATTTGAGCGATCAAGACGACCTTGCTACCATCCACGTAACGATGCCCAATGATCAGCAGCAAGAAGACAGGCTCAAGGAATTGCCGAACTCTCCCGGCGTGTATCTGATGAAGGACGCCCTTAGAGTTGTCTCTTGAGTGAGTAAGAAGCTTTCACCTGCCAAACATGCGTTTAAGTTTAGGCCAACTCAGACTCACTCTCTTGATATTCTCTCAAGAGCACCCCGAACAGAGCGTTCAGTGACAGCAAACGGGACCGCATGCTCGTGATCAATCATTTTAAGAAGCAGCTGGGTGAGTTGATCCAAGAACCGAGCATTCGGAGTCGTGCCCGGAAGCTGTTCCAATCGCAAAGGCAAATCCCAAGACCGAAGAACCCTTTCGGTCTCCAAGAATCGTTTCTCTGTCGGATCAGCGAGAAGAGACTGAACCAGCAATCCAATGGCAACGGACTCCCCATGTAACGCAACATCCGGATCGATTAGGTGAGTTAAGCCGTAAGCAACTGAATGCGCAACGTTCAGAAGAAAGAATCCTCGACAAAGGCCGCTCGCAACCCCAGCTCCGAGAATTATAGCGCTCATAACTCGCTCGAACATCATCTCACCAGCATCTCTTCCTTGCTCAAGAACGAGCGTTCCCTCCTCAAGAAGGATTCGTTCCGTATACGCCACTGCAAGGCCGTGTGAGAAGACAGAGCCGCCGGTAGGAAGGGCCACGGTCGCCGCGAGATCCGTCTCCAGACTGCGGGCCCACGCGTCGGCAAGTCCAGCGGCAACCAAACGACGTGGACTTGTTGCAAGCACGTCAAGGTCAAGGAAGGTAGCCTCAGGAGCAGGCGGGAAAACCCTTCCTACATCGTAGGCTCCTGAGTCGGTATGGAGAATACACAACGCAGTGACAGCCGCGCACGTTGCAGGACTGGTTGGCACCGTGATTAGCGGAGCTCCAGTTGAGCGTGCCGCCGCTTTCACCGCGTCAATTACCTTCCCTCCCCCTACGGCAATCGCCACATAGTCAGGGGTGAGTCGCGACTCAATGGTTCGAATTGCTGTTGGACAACACTCCCCACGAAAGGGTACAACATCGAGGCAATCCATATCGCTGGTACGTAGAGAATCTTGAATAGAGGTCGCCGTGAGACTGAGAGCTCTTGTCCCTCCAAAGACTATAGCCTTGGTAGCGAACGTTCTGGCCACAGGGCCAATGTGATTCACAGCCATGGACTCAATGATGGTTCGCCCTGGCGCAATAGACCACTCATGCATGGGGTGTTCCTCCTTCAGGATAGCCGTTGCAGCGGGCGAAAGCTCTTGCTGGGAACCTTGAATCGCACCAGCAAGCGCGATAGACTGGTTACAATAATGACCCGTTTGTATCATATTACGACAACCTGAAGTAGGGAGCAAGCGTTCCCTTGGGGAGTGTTGGGTGGAATCATGGTCGATGAAATACACATATTGACGGAACCCGAGGCGATGCAGTTCCTGGGTCCGTATGGGATTCCTTTCTCACTGTTCAGTGTCGCGCATTCCCCTGCTGAAGCAATGGAACTAGCATCCACGTGGTCAGAGCCGTTTGTTCTAAAAGTCGTTTCACGTGACATCCAACACAAATCAGATGCCGGCGGGGTTCGCCTTGGTGTCACACAGAACAACATTGCTGCTGTCTACGATGACATCCTTGAGACCGTCTCGAAGCAAGCACCAGGAAGTGTGATCGACGGAATTCTTATCCAGCCGCAAGCTTCTTCAGGAATCGAAGTGATCGTCGGGGTTCAGCAGGATGAAGCCTTCGGGCACGCCGTCCTACTGGGTGTTGGCGGTGTCTTGAGCGAATTGATAGATGGCGTCTCAATTCGGCTGCTACCCATAGATGTCAAGGGTGTTAAAGAGATGCTCACTGAGACGAAATTAGGGAAGCTTCTCAAGGGAGCCAGGAATTTCCCGCCAGGAGATGTCTCGACACTGTGTCAACTAGTGACGAAGCTCTCACTAATCGTGAAAGAGAACCCTGGGATTATTGAATTGGACTTGAACCCCGTTATCGTCCATCCACAAGGGGTTACGGTCGTAGATGTTCTCGTGGTCTGCGACCACTCTTTAACTCTATCGAAAGGCAGGCATAGGCTATGACTGAACAGCTAACGTTTCTCGGGATCAGTGCAAGCCCCCGCAAGGGAGGAAACTCAGAGTATCTTCTAGACGAGGCTCTCAAATCGGCCGAGACGTTTGACAAGGCAGATGTGCAGATGGTGAGACTTTCCCTGGCAGGGGCAAAAATGTCCCCCTGCCTTGCCTGCTATGGTTGTATCGACGCCAAGGGTGAATGTGTAATCTCGGATGCTTTTCAACCATTGAGGGACGCATGGCTCCGCGCGGATGCCATCTTGTATAGCATTCCGGTATTCGCGATGTCGCTTCCAGGTCAGCTGAAGTGTTTCTTCGATCGATTGGCAAACACCCTAGTTTTCAGCGAGACGTCTTCAGCACAGAAGCTCAAGACCGTGGGCACAGTCGCGCAAGGGATGCACTTCTCAGCAGGACAGGAGTCCACTATCCGGGAGATTGCCAACATCTCGATGCTTCTTGGCTGTCTTCCTGTTGCCGGTGACTCTTATACCGGGGTTCGTGGATGGACGTTCCAGAAGTTAAGCCGAAATACCTACCGAAAGGCAGTAGAGAAGGGCGATGCCGAGACAGCGACGCTTCTTGAAGAGGTCCGTGGGTTGACCCACGATCTCTTAACGGTGGCAACCATCGTCCGTTCCGGAGTGCGGGCGCACGAAGATTGGTTGACGGATGAACCATCATTCACATCAGCAGTCCGCGCGCTATCGGAGCATCAATGAGCAAGAGGATCGCTGTTGATGCAACGCGCTGTACGGGTTGTCGGGCGTGCATGTTGACGTGCAGTGTACGTCGTCTTGGTGAAGTCAGACTTTCTGGTTCTGCAATCCAGATCGTTTCGGGCCCAGCGGAGGCATCTCATGCACCGTTGGTTTGCCTATCGTGCAAGAACCGTCCCTGCGTCGCTGTCTGTCCTGTGGGCGCGATCCACGACAGCGTTGATATACCCATACTGACTACGGAAGAGTGTATTGGCTGTGAAGTATGTGTAACTGCTTGCCCTTACGGAGCCATCGGGTTCGACTCCGTGATGAATCAGGCCGTTAAGTGCGATCTGTGTGGAGGGGCCCCACTCTGCATTCAGGTATGCAATGCAGCAACAACAATGCCCGGAGCCCTTTCCTTGGTTGAGGAATCGCCAACGGATGATGCGCTTGAGGCAGCGCGAGATCGAATCCACACTGCGAATGGATGGAAGAGGGGAGGATCATAAAATGGACGATAGGTTGTGTTTGTCGTCCGGCGGAGTCTTGGGGCGGCTCTTGTGGGTAAATCTTACGTTGGGAACCTTGGAATCGAGGCCTCTCGACCCAAACTTAGTGAAAAGCTATCTCGGCGGGAGAGGAATAGCAGCACGGATGCTCTGGGATCTTGTCCCCGCGAACCTCGATCCAGAGAGCCCAGACAATCCCTTGATCTTCATGACGGGAACGCTAACCGCAACACCGGCACCTGCATCGGGCCGTGTTACCGTGGCGTGCAAGAGCCCGACAACGGGTCTCTACGTGAAATCAAGTGGGGGAGGACATTTCGGTGAGGCGCTCAAGTTTGGTGGCTTCGACGGAGTCGTCATTCAGGGGAAGGCAGAGAGGCCGACTTGCCTGATCATCCGCAATGGAACAGCATCTCTAGAGGAAGCTGACCAGCTCTGGGGGTCAAGCGTCGGAGAGACAATCGAGGGACTGCGAAGAAGTCTTGATTCACCCGAAGCTCAAGTGGCGTGTATCGGACCCGCCGGTGAGAATGGTGTTCGCTACGCAGCAATTATGCTCTCCCAACACAACGCGGCTGCCCGTTGTGGCGTCGGAACCGTGATGGGGCAGAAGAAGCTTAAAGCCATTGCAGTCACGGGGAACGGGTCCGTGTCTCTTGCGAATCCTGAGCGATTCCTTGAGGCCGCGGTGCAATCTCGGCGCGTTGTCGCTGAGGATCCTGTGTCGAAATCTCTCTTTGTGTTTGGAACATCGGGCGGAATTGGCCCGACTAACGAACAACATCGGTGGCCTACTAGAAATTTCCAGCTCGATTATCATGAGCATGCGGACACTGTCGGGGGGGAGAATCTAAGGCGCGGCGGGTACCTCACCGGACGTGTGGGATGTTCCTCTTGTACGACTTCGTGCCATCGTTACAGCGTGACGGAAATCGACGGAAATGAATACTCCGGGGGCGGACCGGAATTTGAGACGTTCGGAGCCCTCGGCGCCGGGCTCGATATATCCGACATCCGCTATGTCATTGCGGCTGGGATCCTGTGCAATGAACTTGGGCTCGACACAATCTCCGCTGGATTGACGATCCAATGGGCCATTGAAACGAACGAAAAAGGGATCCTCCCGATTGAAGTCCGCGGCGACTACACTCTCCAGTGGGACGACGGATTGGAATTGCTACGACTGCTTCGAGCCATCGCAGTTCGTGAACCCGGTCTTGGAGACCTACTTGCGGAAGGGACGGCGCGAGCAGCGGAACGGGTTGGTGGCGAGTCTTGGAAGTGGGCCATTCAGGCAAACGGATTGGAACAGTCGTGCCCTGAAACCCGCATCAGTAAAGCGTACGCACTTGCGTTTGCCGTCAATCCCCGTGGGCCGGATCACCTGACTGCGGAGCCGATGCTCCCGGAATTTAAGACACCTGGAGCGCTCGACCTACTAGACAGACTCTGCGGATCGGATCCCTCCCTCCGGCGTGCAGACTCCACAGACCTTCGGGAAATCATTGTTGTGTACCACGAGGATTTGTACGCAGCACTTGATGCAGTGGGTTTGTGCGCCTTTACCGGAACCTGTGCATATTCCCTCCGAGCTAAGCACGTCGCAGAACTGTTCACAGCGGCGACTGGAATGACTCTTACTGACAAGGAAATCCTTGCCGCAGGAGCTCGAATCATCAATCTCGAACGGGCGTTTGGTGTTCGCGACGGTAGGGATCGGTCGAAAGACATCCTCCCTTGGAGAATTCTGCATGATCCCGTACGCAGTGGCCCCAACAAGGGGATGGTGACCTCCCAGGAAGAGCTGGGCGGCATGCTCGATCGGTATTACGCACATCGCGGCTGGAACTCGCAAGGTCTGCCAACACAGCATGCATTGAAAGAATTGGATCTTGGCGATGTCTCCGACGAACTACAGAGTATGGACCGATTGGGCTCCTGACATGACGCTCAAGGAAAGAGGAAGAACGTGAAGAGAACGTTGACGAAGCAGGATGCTATAGATCTGTGGCAGGGGACGAGAATCCTTGGCTGTGGCGGCGGAGGTGCTCCAGAGGAAGGAATGGAGGCAATTCGTCAGACGTATGATGAGGGCCTGTCCTTCCAACTGGAGCAACTAGAAGATCTCTCTGACGACATCCTAGTAGTAACCGTAGGGTTGGTTGGCGGCGGGATCACCGAGGCGGAGCAGCAGCAAGTGTTGCCGTTCAAACGGACGGGGGATGCGGTTCTGCGTGCGATCGAAGCGCTTGAAAACCACCTCGGGCAGAAATTTGGAGCCTACATGCCGTGTGAACCAGGGGCAGGAAATTCGTTTGTTCCATTTCGCGCAGCAGCCATTAATGGCGTTGTAACCGTCGATCTGGATACGGCCGGTCGCGCAAAGCCTGAAATAGTCAACTCAACGACAAGTATTTTTGATGTCTCCCTAGCGCCGCTTGCTATCGCGTCTGATTTTGGGGATGTGCTTCTCATGACTGAGACCATTGACGCACGCAGAGTAGAAATGGTTACCCGATACATCGCTCGCGCCTCTGGAGGGATGTGTGCTGTAGCCCGTTGCCCTATTACGATTAAGGAAGCTCGTGGGAAGCTAATTTCGGGAACACTGAGTCGATGCCTCGCAGCTGGACGCGCCATTCGACATTCTTCTGATCCTATTGGAGAACTTGCACGCGCACTACCTGCCACTCCAATCTTCGAGGGAACAATCAGCGCACGCACCCGCGAGGAAGAAGGCGGATTCATGTGGGGAGAGATCCTCCTCTCAGGAAGGAAGTCATCTCAGGGGCATGACTATCGTATCTACTACAAAAACGAGAACTTGATCGGATGGATGGACGACGCTCTGCACACGACGACCCCTGATCTGATGGCGTTGGTAGACGCACAAACCGGTGAAGGTGTGTACAACTGGACAGACGAGGATCTCCGGGTAGGACATGATGTAGTCCTACTCCACGCTCCGGCAGATCCACTTTGGTTGAGCAAACGGGGACTGGAACTCTTCGGCCCGCGATACTTCGGTTTCGATTTCGACTACTTCACCGCAAGCGGGGGGGGGGGAAGTGAGGATTGATTCAGAATGTACCGAGTGATATTTCGCGTCCGCAGCGCGCATCCGTCCTGTGCTGCCGGCTATCGCGTCGGCGAGCAGATCGTGGTCGAACATGACATGATCCAGCTTGACCGAACAGATCGCCTCTGTCCGTATGCGCTCTCTGCTCTGATCCCATATCTCCCGTTGCTGGGACACGAAACCGCACCGGCCGACTGGATCCATCGGAAGAAGGAGATCCAGTGTCCCGATTCGAGGACTCCGGTCCTCTTCGAAGTGATCCGGGAGAGTCTCATATCCCCCGTCTCAGGAGGTTGCTCACCCTATCGGCCGAATGGATAATCAGTTTTGGGTACTCTTCACGTGTTTCTTTGGTGAAACGCTGCAAAGGGCCTCCAATGGACAAGCTACCTATTACCCTCCCGTGCGGATCAAACACAGGGGCTGCCACGGTGAATGTGCCAACGTCAAGCTCCCCTTCGCTAATGGCAACGCCACACTCTCGAATGGAAGCAAGTCGTCGTTGAAACTCATCTGCATTCATAATTGTCTTCTCGGTGTACTGGATCCACTCTATGGATGAGAGGAGTCGTTCGAGCGCTTTTTCGTCAAGCCATGCCAACAGGACCTGCGCTGTCCCACCAGCTTGTAGTGGATACGTGTCTCCAACCGCATAGCTCAGCTTGAGGCTATGCCTGCTCTCAATCTTGGCCAGGCAAACCGCTACGTTGCCCATTCGGGCAGCCAGGAGGGCTGTCTCGTTCGTCTGGGCTACAATATCCTCAAGGATAGGGTATGCGAGATCAGCCACATGGGACGGATTCCGGGCAGAGTGGGCGAGTTCCAAGACCCTTGGTCCAAGATAAAGAGTAGTTTTATCGATCTCACGGACGAGAAATCCCGCACGAACCAAGGTCTGAATGTACTTGTAGGTCGTGCTTTTTGTTAGACAAAGATGTTTTGCAATGCGCGTTGTGTCCCATCGAGCATTTGTGTCTTGGAATAAACCAAGGATTTCTAATCCCCTTTTCAGCGTGCTCAGCTCCACTGCGCTTCGTGCCGTCACTCCCAGTCATCCTCCCTTGCTACCTGTTTCGAATATTATCCGACCTTTAATCATCAGACATATCGTTCATTCTCACTTCTTCTCCTGAGAATATCTAGGACAATATCCCGGCAAATGCTCGAACCGCATCCTCGGGCATCTCGAAGACAGGAAGTCCACCGCTCTCAAGAACGGCTTCGACATTCGTCCCTGCAAGATCGCCCATCCAACAAACGGCTGTTGGAATCGTAGAGGATTGATAGGCACTAACGAGATCTCGGGCAACCTGCTCGTCACCAATCAGGGGCGCTGCAACGACGATAACTCCATCGTACTCCGCTGAAGCGTAGACTTCTTCCAGGATGGCTTTGTAGCGCTCCGGCGCTGGATCGCCGGCCAGATCAATGGGATTTCTCACGGCACAGTACTGCGGGATACTATCTCGGAGAGCTCGCTGGAGGGTTTCTGAGGCCGGAGACACATCAAGTCCATGTTTCACGCATAGGTCAGCCGTGATCACTCCAGGCCCACCAAGATTCGTGAGGATGAGCACCCGGTGCCCTTGCCGTTGAGTTGCTTGTACAGCAATGAGCCGCGCGATGTCGATGAACGAACGAACAGATTCGGCAAGAGAGATCCCTGCTTGTCTCATGGCGGAGGAAAAAACACGATCTGATCCGGCCAGAGACCCTGTATGAGATGCTGTAGCTCTCTCCCCGGCCCCTGAGCGTCCTCCTTTCAGAACGACAATCGTCTTGCTCTGTGCTTGGAAACGAGAGGCCGCGTCAAAGAATGCTCTGCCGCGACCCTTGGCAAACCCCTCAATATAGGCCATCGCAAAACCAATCTCCGGATCTTCGGCAGCAGCGTCAAGGAGGTCTGCCTCGTCAATCGAACATTTGTTCCCAAGACTGACCACAGTGTCAAACAAGGGCACGCCTGCTCGATTCAGCCGGCCAATCAGCGTTCCAGCGAGCCCGCCGCTCTGGGAAACGAACAGTCCGTGTCCCGCACGTTCTGGTTTGGGGCCAAACCAGGCAGTCACTCGGCCCCGAGCACTGAGAACACCCTGGCAATTCGGCCCAATAATCGGCATTCCTACGTCACGCGAGATAGCCTGCAGGCGGCCTTCAATCTCGACACCTTCCTCACCCATCTCGGAGAAGCCAGCCGAAACGATAATAGCCCCTCCTGCACCAATTCCGACAGCCTCTTCGATGACTGGGAGAACGTTTCTACCCGGAACCACGACGACAACAAGATCGACCGGACCGGAAACCGCAGAGAGATTGGGGAAGCAGGGCCTTCCAAGGAGCTCACTCTCGCGCGGGTTCACTGGGTAGATTGGACCATCAAACCCTCCGTCAATCATGTTCATGGTGATGGTGTGACCAAGCTTCCCCGGCGTCGCAGATGCGCCAACGATAGCGACGGATCTAGGGAAGAGGATCGGTTGCAGCTTGCCTCTGGCAGTATTGTCAGCCACAAGCTCCTCCCTTCAGCCTTGGGACGGCCTTGGCACCATAGGGATTCACAAAGACGGAGGCGTCGCGATCTCCTAAGTAGTCCAAGGCAAGCTTCAGCGCCTCGTCAACCGTCGCCGCCGGGGTCATCATCATTTCCTCGACCTGCCTCACTGGAAGAGACGACACAAGAAAGACAGCGTGACGTGGGAAGACTCGTTCGCACAGATAGCAGGCAATGTGCTCCCCGTGAATATCGAATCCGTCCCGGTCACGGCGCTCCAGAACGGCCTTCGGACAGTCGGCGTCCCGAAGCCAAGTATACAGCGGGTCGCTTCCTACCCCTTCGGTACATTCCGCTACAAGAATAATGGCTCCTCCGTCACGAACCACAGGGACTCCGACCTGCATCCCTCGAACCGCTTGATAGAAGTTGATGTCTGTCGGAGCACCTCCTCCGGACGTGATCAAGAGATCAACCGGATGCTCCACCGGACAGATATACATGGCGTCCGCGGTCCGCACACCCTCTTGCCAAGCTTTCTCCATGTCTCCAGCAACAGTCTGAACGAGACCACCGTCGGCGGCCCAGACAACGTTCACGATGAAGTCAAGACGAGCCATCCGTGCCGCCTCCATCAGCTCCTCATGAATCACATTCCCTGTGAGTTGACAGAAACCGACACCGGGGTGGCTGAGGTTCTCTGGACGGTGATTCCTTCGAATGGTCTCCACCCCAGCAACGCCGGGGACAATCAACTTCCGCCCTCCACCATACCCGGCAATCACATGCGGAATAATGCATCCAGTGCCCAGTACCAGGTCGCTCTCGGCAACGTCTCGGTTGATCCAGACCGGCGTGCCGAAGCTCGTGGTCCCAATCTTTACAAGGCCGCCGATATCGTCCGCATCGTGATCAACGAACTTGATCCGATTGAGGAGGGTAACGCCAAAACGTTCTTCGGCTTCTTTGCAAGTAATCGGACGATGTCCCCCGCCTGCGACCACAGCTTGGATGTCAGCGTCCGGAATTCCCGCTTCATTGAGTTCATCAAGGACGATGGGAAGAATCACGTCATCCGGGACATCCCGCGTTAGGTCGCATACAAGAATCGTCGCGTTCTTCCGCCCCGCGGCGAGATCCACGAGGCGTGGCGATCCAATAGGCTCACACATCGCCCGGCGGATCTCTGCCTCCATATCAGCAATGGATGGGGGCGTCTTTGGATTAGCAATCGCTAACTCAACGGTATCCGGGAGTGTAACCTTGCGATCTCCCTGACCGTAAAGAAGCCTTATCTGAGTCATCCGTCGGATCCTACAATGGCCCCTGTTGCTGCAGAAGAGACGTTCTTCGCGTATCGTCCAAGAACGCCCTTAGTGACGCGAGGGGTAATTGGCTTCCACTCTTTGCGGCGTTCCGCGAGCACTTCGTCGGAGATCTCCAGATCGAGAATGCGCTCAGGTATGTCCATTCGGATCATGTCTCCGTCACAAACGAGAGCGATGGGTCCTCCGACCATCGCTTCGGGGGAGACGTGGCCGACGACGGGACCTCGACACGCTCCTGAGAAGCGGCCATCCGTGACAAGAGCGCATGTTGTGTCCAGCCCCTTCGCAACCAACGCCTCGGTTGCCGAGATCATTTCACGCATCCCTGGCCCCCCTCGCGGCCCCTCGTATCGTACAACAACAACATCACCAGGGAGAATCTTCTCAGCATAGATGGCGTCCCGAGCCTCCTCTTCAGAGTCAAACACCCTAGCAGGTCCGGTGTGGACGAACATCGCAGGATCCACAGCCGCACGCTTGATGATCGAACCCTCAGGCGCAAGCGACCCCTTGAGGACTGCGAGCGCTCCCTCAGGGTTCACAGGATTCGACACGCTTCGAATGACCTCTTCATCCCAAATCGGAGCCTCTCGAACTGCCTCCTCGACCGTGATTCCAGCCACGGATCCTGCCTGGCCATCCAGCTGATCGATCAGACTCCTCATCACCGCGCGGATCCCCCCGGCGTTTTCCAGATCAACCACGTAGTGTGGCCCGGAGGGAACGAGGTTGCAGAGCTGAGGAGTCTCGCGGCTAAGCTCGTCAAACCAGTCAAGAGGCACCGTGACTCCTGCCTCGTGCGCAATGGCCGGTATGTGGAGGGTCATGTTCGTCGACCCTCCAATCGCCATTCCTACACGGATGGCGTTGCGGAATGAACCTTCAGAGAGTATGTCCGAGGGTCGGGTGTTCGATTCCACCATCTCCATGAGGCGCTCACCACTCAATTTTGCCATATGGAGTCGGCGCACATCAACTGCAGGAATGGTTGCGGACCCGGGAAGCGCAAGTCCGATAATCTCGGCAATCGCTTCCATCGTATTGGCTGTATACATCCCTGAACAGGAACCGTTTCCGGGAGAGACACGGCATTCCAACTCCTCCAGATCCTTCTCCTCCAACTCTCCGCGAAGAACACGAGCGATGTAGGCTGACGTACTGAGTGCAGTGACCCGTTCGCACTGATACGTTCCAGGGAGCATAGGTCCACCCTGAATGAAGATCGATGGAATGTTGATGCGTGCCATCGCCATCAACATACCAGGGACAATCTTGTCGCACGAGGCAAGACAGATCATTCCATCGAATCGATGCGCTTCAACTGCGACCTCAACCGAATCCGCGATCACTTCTCGACTGGGGAGGACATATCGCATCCCGACGGTTCCTTCAGTGATTCCGTCGCAGATCGCTACTGTGTTTAGCTCAAGTGGGACTCCACCGCGACGAATGATCCCCTCTTTGGCTGCTTGTGCGACTTCGCGCAGGTGTCGGTGGCCGGGGACCACTTCGGTCCACGAGTTTACGACTGCGATCAGTGGCCTCTTTAAGTCCTCACTGGTCAGTCCGTCAGCACGGAGGAAGGATCGAAATCCGGCCCGATACACGCCGTCAGTTACGTCTTTGCTTCTTCTCTTCCCTGCCTGGACTCCTTCTTGGTTCATGCCCTCTCCTTCTCAGCGAACACGGTATTTTTCTACTACATTCCAGTCTGTCTCTACTCCGAGTCCCGGACCTTCGGGGATCCGAACAAATCCGAACTCATCCGGACCCAATGATTCGGCTAGAAGTATGTCGCGAGTCTCCAACGGATAGCCCGGGGGGTCGTGCGGACACTCCATCCAGGCGCAGTTTGGCAAGACAGCCGCTAATTGCAGGTTGGCGGCCACACTGTGAGCCGTGCCCCAAATATGTGGGATGCACTGCACACCAAAAGACGCGGCAACTGCACCGATCTTCCATGTTTCGAGGATACCTCCCGAGAAGGCGGCATCTGGTTGTATGATGTCAAAGCACCCCGCCTGACAAAGCTGTCGGTATCGTTGTGATCCCACCTCCGTCTCCGCTCCCGCGATTGGGACGTTGAGCTGCTGTCTCAGTTGGACCAATCCCTCCATCTCACTCCCTGGAAGAGGATCCTCTAGCCAGGAGATGTCAAGGGGTTCGATTGCTTTGCCGAAGGCTAATGCCGTGCCTGGTTCCCAACGAGGTGCCGGAATGGCGCCTGGGATGAGGCCGTAGGCAGGCATGTTGGATTGATTGGCATCGACCATCAGCTCAACCGATGGACCAACGGCATCCCGCGCCGCCTCCAAGGCAAGTACATCAAGACGGTAGTCCGCCCGATGCGCTCGAAGCTTGATGGCGGTGAACCCTTTGTCGATCAAGGGGCTCAAACTATTCTTCATGTCATCCGGATCGTAAAGGGTCGCCGTGCTACAATAAGCTTGAATCTTGACTTTTCCCCCGCCAAACAGTTTATTGAGGGGTAAGTTAGCTATTTTCCCTATAATATCCCAGAGTGCAAACTCCACAAACCATGGATAGCCGTGGAACATTCGGAGTCCCTTCACCAATTGCTGCATGTGTTCCTCAATACGACACGGGTCCTTGCCTATGAGGTACCTTCTCACATAGGTTTCCACGATCTGACGAGACAAACTCGGTTTGTCAGCGGTGTACGGTTCGGGGTCATCCCACCATCGATCACGATTCGAGCTAACCCCTACAATGCCGTCGTCCGTCTCGATCCGCAGCACGCAGGTCTCGTAGAAGTGATTCTCCACGCCAGGGAAGAGACAGCTCACGAATGGCTCGGGATGCGGAATCCGAACATCGATTGCCTCAACCGCAGTAACTTTCATGTAGTGCCTCCTTGGAGACCCAACCGCTTCCCTGAAGCGAAAGCATCTTTGTTCAGCGAAAGAGATTTCTGATTGAATCTCTGTTCCATCGTGGCAATCAAGGCCGCCTCATCGACAGGGAATCCTGGCAGCGCAACGGCTGCTCCGAGGATGACGACGTTGGTTACGTCATAGGAACTCCCGTGCTTCTCTGCAAGCTCCGTTGCCACAGCACTCGCATCCAGTCGAATGAACCGGCCCGCCTTTCGCTCCAAAGTAGCCCAGACCTCATTCAGGGAGGGGTAGCCCCCTTGAAAGGTGGCTTGAGATGGAAGTAATGGAGCCGCATCGACCAGAATGGTTCCTCCATCTCGAAGCAGGTGAAGGCGGCGTAACGCTTCATAGGGTTCAAACGAGAGGAGCATATCCGCGCCACCGGGTGCGACAAGCGATCCGCGTGCGTCTTCCCAAAATCGGACGACACTCATGACGGATCCTTCCCTCTGTGAGGCACCAAACGTGTCTCCGACAATAACCCTCTTCTCTCCTGCACTAACTGCGGCCTGCGCTAGCAGCCTCGATGCGGACAGGACACCCTGTCCTCCTACGCCAGCTATGACTATGCTGAATCCTGTCATCGTGTCGTTCCTCCAATTGCCTGCACCGGACAGACGGTGATGCAATCGCCGCAGCCGATACACTTCGCCTCGTCGATGGTGGCCTTCTCATTCTCTGGGTTCCATCCAATAGCTGAGCAGCCAAAATTACGTAGACAATTCTGGCAACCAATGCACAGCTCAGCGTTCACGACAAGCGCAGATGTCCGAGGGGCTCCCTGCCTCGAACGATCTCTCTCCACTTGAAGAGCGCATGGCCCTTCGGAAATTACCATCGATGGCCCTTCGTGTTGGAATGCCTTCAAGAGAGCTTTCGCAACCTGTTTGCTGTCGTGTGCGTTGACAGTCACGAGATCCTTAAATCCTAGTGATCGAGCCACGTCTGGAATCATGAGCCGAGCTGAGGGTTCTCCAGCCGACGTAAGTCCAGTTCCTGGATTGGCTTGGAATCCTGTCATTGCCGTGTACTGATTGTCGAGCAGAAGCACAGTAACGTTGCTGCTGTGGTATCCGATGTTGGCCAAGGGGCTGAGTCCACTATGAAAGAACGTTGAATCTCCCATGATAGCCAAGACAGGGCGATCGAGGGATGCCTGGGCAAATCCATGAGCCATTCCAGCGCCGCCTCCCATGCATAGGAGCGTATCCAGCATCTCAAATGGGTAGGAACTAACCAAGGTGTAGCATCCAATGTCGCCGACCACGAGTGGCTTGGGATCCATTCGTTCCATCGTCGTCCTCAACCCAGCGTATGTTGAACGATGCGGACATCCGGGACAGAAGAGAGGAGGCCGGACTGGGAGTTCGACGGGGACATCACCAGGGGCTGTCTCTCCCATGTTCAAGGCCCGCGCGATCGCACGTCGAGCCGATAGAGGATCCAGCTCTCCTTCGTACGGGATCAAACCATCTGCCTTCCCTTTAACAACAAGCGAAATCCCTGCTTTCTGAAGAGCAATTCGAGTTGCGTCCTCAACGACGGGTTCGAGCTCTTCGACAACAAGGATCTCGTCGACAAGGCCGGCAAATTCACACATGTCGTCTTCGGGAAACGGGTAGGACATGGTCACCTTGAGGATACTGACCTGATTCTCTAATCCTAGCTCCTCAACGGCCTCCGTAACGTAGTTGTGTGTTACGCCGCTTGTCAGGATCCCGAGACGCCGGCCTCCCTTCACAAGAGTGGTGGACGGAAATTCCTCAAGAAGGTCGGCGACTTCGTGCAGCCTACCGGTGAGCCAGCGGTGGCGTTTCAAGGCGAGGGCAGCCACACAAATCCAGCGAGGCTTATTCTCCTCGAACCGTGCACGCCGATGAGAGCTTGGCTCAATTCCTGTCACATCGAGAGGGAAGCTGGCGTGACTCAAACGAGGTGTTGAGTTGACAATAACAGGAAGCTCCAGCTTCTCGGAAATACCGAAGGCCCTCTCTGTTAGGTGGAACGCCTCTTCCGGACCACTCGGATCAAGCACAGGAAGGTTGGCGAATCGCCCAAACAAGCGTGCATCTAGTTCATTCGACGACGTATGGCACTGAGCATCTCCAGCCGAGAAGATAACCATTCCCCCGCGGATCCCGGTATAAGCTAGAGTCGTTAGGGCGTCGGAAGCGACGTTAAGCCCCAAATGTTTCATCACAACGATAGACCGCTGTCCTGCCCACGCAGCTGCCGCAGCAGCTTCCACAGCGACCTTCTCATTCGTCGACCACTCAGCATAGTGTCCAAATCGATCCGAAGTGGCGATTAGCGTCTGCATCACTTCGGATGCCGGTGTACCCGGATACCCGGCGGCGAAATCTACCCCAGCGGCTAAAGCACCCCAGGCAACGGCTTCGTTCCCCAGCATAATCCTCAGTTGTCTTTCCATCACGTCAGTTGCTCCTCATTTCTGCAAGTATGGATCAAACGTATCTCGCAGCCAGTCCCCTACAAGATTGAATCCCGTAACAGTGACTACAATGGCGATCCCCGGAAAGGCAGCAAACCACCAGGCGATCGTCAAATATCTTCGAGCTGTGCTCGCCATCAATCCCCACTCTGGAAGCGGCGGCTGAACGCCCACACCAATGAAGCTCAGTGTCGCGACAAGCAGAATAGCCCAGCCGGTTTGAATCGAGGACTGGACGAGAACCGGTGCAATGGCGTTGGGCACGATATGCCGCCACATGATCCGCCAGTGGTTGACGCCAATTGCGTAGCTTGCCTCAACAAACTCTCTCTCCTTAATCTTTAGGACCTCTCCCCGCATTAACCGCGTTGTGCCGGGCCAGAAGACAGCAACGATGGCAATGGTCACGCTCGTCAGCCCCGGCCTGAGGGCCACAGCAATGGCCATGCCTAGAATCACGTACGGGACGGACATGAAAATGTCTGTCACCCGCATGATGACCTGGTCAACCTTTCCCCCCACATATCCAGCAAACGTCCCCAAGAAAACGCCAAGCGTCGTTGAGAAGACAATTGACAAGATACCAATTCGAAGTGAGATTCGGCTCCCGAAAATGACACGACTCAGGATGTCTCGCCCCATGTCGTCCGTTCCAAATGGATGCGATGAAGAGGGTGCTTGGAAGGCGTCTCGAAGATGGATTCGCCCCTTGGCATCGCCAGGGTAGGGGGCGACAAGATCGGCAAATGCTGCTACTAAAAGAACCCCAAGAAGAATACTTAGTCCGAGAAGGCCAAGCTTATTCTTCCGAAAGTACTTCCACATGATACACCTCCTCAGAAGGGGTTGATTAGTCTTGCCGAATTCGGGGATCAATGAAGAAATAAGACACATCGACAATTAGGTTGAAGACCATCCGAACAATTCCAAAAAGTATGGTGATCCCGATGATCGCTGGGTAATCCATCGTCAGCGCTGACTGAGACGCATACAGACCGACTCCCGGCCAGTCGAAAATGGATTCCACAACCACCGTTCCCCCCAACAGGAAAGCGAATTGCATTCCCATCATAGTTACAATCGGAATCAGGGCGTTTCGGAGGGCAGCCCAGATCACTTTTCGTTCCGGCAGACCTACGGCGCGGGCCGTCCGGATGTAGTCTTCCTTAATCCTTTCAAGAAGCGTGGTCCGAGTCATTCGGGCAAGCAGGCCAACTGATGCGAGAGCCAATGTCACACCCGGTAAAATGATATGGTAGAGTGCGTTCCCGAGCGCTTGCCAATTACCTGTGATGATGCTGTCGAGAACATACATCCCCGTCACAGGATGGAGGTTGACCCACGTGTCGATCCGTCCCCCAAGAGGAAGCAGAGAAGCAGCCCCAACACAAAGGCCAATCTGTAGCATCATGCCCAACCAGAACTGCGGCATGGTAAGCCCGATGACAGAGGTCAGTGTAATCCCTGCGTCCAGCCACCCGCCTTGATGTACAGCAGAAATCGTTCCAACAGCAATGCCAATGATAACAGCAAGAAGCATAGCAAAGACCGCTAATTCAACAGTAGCCGGAAAGTAGTCTGCCAAATCATCCAGAACCGGTCTCCATGTGTGAAGGGATACCCCAAGATCGCCTGAGAGCATGCGCTTTCCGAACGATAGATACTGGGACCAAAGCGGTTGATCGAGTCCATAGCGTTTGGCCGTCTGCGCGATCTGTTCTGGGCCAGCTCCCTCACCTGCGAGCGCCTTCGCTGGATCCCCGGGCACGACATGCGCGAGAAAAAAAACAATGGTGAATAGTCCAAAGAGGATGACAGGAAGTATTAGGATACGGCGTAACAAATAGGCAAACATACAATACGACCCTTCTTTCAGGCCATCGATTGTCTCCGATATGACAAGATTAACAACATTAGAACGCAGGGGGCTTTGCCGCACGGCTTGGCCCCCTGCACTCCAGATAGCGGGCTATGAATGCAGAACCGCTACGCTATTCCTCCCTATACATGTCGTAGACGTAGGCAATCCCTGCGTAAAACGAAATCGAGTAGTACCCCTTGATATCGCTACGAGTCGCCGAAACCTGTAGACCTTCAGCAATGTAGATGTTCGCAGCCTTCTCAGCCAACATTTCTTGGAGAGAGAATGCAATGACCTTCAGCTCATTGGCATCCGTCGTCTGAGAAATCGAGGCTAAGAGCGCATCGTACTCGGGATCACAATGCGCGGCCCAGTTCCATGCGCTGTCGCACCGGTAGATGGGTCCAAATGTCTGAACAAATGGATCGTTGTAATCAGGGGCGTTGTAGTAGATGCCCATGTGCGGCCGCTCAACCGGTTCCTGTCCGAACATCGCTACAAGGGAAGGCCATGGAGCGGACTTGATCTCGACGTTGAATCCAAGGTCAAGAAGGTTTCCCTGGAACGCTTCGGCCATTCGCCGCTCGAAGTCGAGCCCAGCGACGTAGGCGAGTTCCAACGTGAACTCGCTGGGATCAATCCCGGACGCAGTGAGCTCTTCTCTTGCCTTGTCCAGATCCTCCGAATACTGCGGCACGTCTGGATTGTGGTAAAGCAGCCCCATGTTTGAAGGACCCTTGGCCTGTTCCGCATATCCTGAGAAGATAAGGTCATTCGACGCCTCGTACGGATAGGCCCAAGACAATGCCCGTCGGACATTGACATCATTCAATGGAGGGCGTTGGTTGTTCATGATGATCATCCACAGTTGTGTCGTTGCATTCAGATGAACATCAACGGCCCCATCGGCTTGTAGAGAAACGATGTCCGTGTAGTTAATGTCTTCAGCATAGTCAACGGCACCCGATTGGATGGCAAGCTTTCGGCTTGAGTCCTCACGAATGATCCGGAAATCGATGCCGCCAAAGTGTTTGCCGTCCCAACCTTTCCAATAGGCATCATTCTTTCGCATGATGATAACCTGGCCATGAACCCATTCAGTGATCCTGTAGGGTCCCGTGCCAACGGTGTTCGATCTTGCCCATTCCGTGGCCCACGGATCATCAGCAGTCGCATGCAGCTTGAAGGCCGTAGGAGAAACGACATACCCTGCATCCATGGCAGAAAGCATATTCGGGAACACGGAATACGGGCGCGTCAAATGGAACGTGACCGTAAGACTGTCTACGACCTCGACGTTTTCGACTAGATCCGCATACCAAGAAGAGGCCCCCATGTTGATGTCTATCAACCGGTCGAATGTGTATTTTACAGCGTCTGCGTCAAGAAGCGTTCCATCCGTAAATCGGACACCCGTTCTTAGGTGGAACGTCCATTCGTCCCCGGCTTCATTGCTCGACCAGTCTGTTGCGAGGACAGGAACTAGCTTGTTTGGGTCCTGAGAGTCTGCTTTGCAGAGCCGCTCGTAGACCTGATACCAGACGAACCATGTGTTGTTTGTTGGATTGGAACTTGCTGGGTCGAGAGAACCTGGATCTCCGCGGAATGCGACGGGAATGATATCTGCTTCCTGGGCCACCGCAGGGACCACCCCGAAAAGGATCCCGATAGATACAATAGTCAAGACCAGTATAGCACTAAACTTAGACATTTATGCCTCCTTGTTGAACAAATCGAGTGAATAACCATGCGCTGTCCGAACGCATGTGCATATATATTCACATATTACCACCTTTTTATATCCGTCATTAGCCAAGTATCTCTTCTTCGCCAATACGCCGCTTATGTGGTTTCTTCCTGCTACTTCATTGATCAATGTTTGGAGCGCCTTATCTTCTACATTGAGACACCGTGTGGAAACACAACTTGAACTGAGGTTGCTTCCGTTTCGAGCATCTGGTGGTTCGTCTATATCGAAGAGCGAATCGCCGTTTTCTGTTAGGTCTCAATCTTGAATGTCTCATTTATGGGCTGAAATGAATGCCAGAGATTGCCGTACAACACAACCATAATCAAGACAGCTGTTGTGCAATCGCGAAGTCTGCCTAAGCAACCTTCCTCCTTGATCGGCGAGTCATTATATGATTCGGTCGCGTCTCATAACGATAGCATTCTCCGGTGTGCAAGTCAACTCCGCGCAGGAAACATGTGTCAAAGGTTGATCATGGCCCCATACTTTGCTAACCGAACTTGTTTCTGCGACCGTTAGCAGGATCTCAGTTTCACACGCAATCCACGGGGGCAAGATTGTTTGCATCCACAGGTACTCAGAAAGGAGCCTTAACGTGAGGCACTTGTCCAGAGAAAGCCTTGTTTACGCCTTTTCAAGCCACGATAGCCCAGTTCTTACTATTAGTCCTGGGGAGCGTATTTGTGTCGAAACGGAGGATTGTTTCAGCGGGGTAATCCACTGCGAATCTCAAACAGTCGGGCTCCACTTGCCCATCCCGGGATTCAACCCAGCTACAGGCCCAATTGCTGTGAAAGGAGCGCGTCCGGGAGAGACTCTCTGCCTATCTATCGAGACGATCGACCTCTCTAGGCAAGGCGTAACCACCGTTTCACCCGGCTTTGGCCTCTTGGGGGATTTGGTGACCGAAGCAGTCACGTGTTTGCCTACAATGAAGCAGGACCACGTGCTCTTTCGGGGACGTTTCCGTCTGCCGTTGCGCAAAATGATTGGCGTCATCGGTGTTGCTCCTGCATCCGACGCTATCGCGTGCGACACTCCGGGTGTCCACGGTGGAAACCTTGATACTGTTGAGATTGGTGAGCGATGCAAGGTCTATCTTCCAATTTTCGTTCGCAATGCACTTTTCGCGTTGGGAGATGTTCACGCTGTAATGGCAGACGGTGAGATTTGCGGCACGGGCGTCGAAGCCCGCGCAGAGGTTGTTCTATCCGCTGACATCGTCAAAGACATGGTCATAGACGGTCCGGTCATTGAAACCGACACCCTGTGGGTGTTTATTCACAGCGACCAGACCGTCGAGGCGGCAGCGCGCCGCGCAGCGACGTCCGCAGCAACATTCCTTCAACGCGAACTCGCGATCGCATTTGAGGATGCGTACATGCTGCTCAGCCTAGTTGGCGATCATCGGATCAGCCAGTTGGTAAACCCTCTTGTGACCGTTCGCGTTCTCGTTCCTAAGTCTGTACTCGCAATGTAGGCGCGCTCTGTTCAAAGCCCAGGCAATTGAACAATTCTGCGGCACAGTGCCCTGTGACTCCTCCATGTGGTTGGCGTTTTCTTGCCGCGCACGCAAGAAAAGGAAGATCAGGAACAAAGCCACCCCTGTGAGGAAGTGAAATCCTCGCCATCTACTATAAAGAAGAGACCCTGAGCTTGAGCCATGTCTTGGAGCGGCACGCCTTCTGTCATACGCATCGAGATCCATAGCAGGACCTCAAGAGCATGATAGCTGCGTCCTGCCCTTGTCTTGCGCAAGTCGAGTCGAAGATCCATCCGTGAAGCTGCGCAGGATCCTATCGCATGCATTCAGGGACAGTGTCTAGATCAAGGAAGACCTTTCCCTCGATGATCTGCCCGTCCTGCACCTTGAAGATATCCACTCCTCGCCGAACGGTTCCCCCCTCAAGACCGCGATGAACGCGCCAAGTTGCCACGATCCAGTCACCCTGTTCGATGATGTGTTCGGGCTCGATGCGAAATTCACTTCCTCGCGACGGGACATCCTGCTCATAGACCGCGCGCACTTCCGCCTTGCCGCTGAAAGTCGTCTTTGCATCCTTTTCATAGAGGTGACGACAGGTAAGATGGAGAGTAACCTCTTCGTGCATCAAGTCCACGATCCCATCAACGTCTCCCCTTGTTTCCGCAGCGAAGAGTTTCTCAACAAGCTGTTTCCCGCTCATGCTTCCTCCTTCGGGCTCACTCGGCCAGAACAGACAAGCAGCCCACACCTCTTGTCTGTTCAGACGTTAATCCCAGGCGAGAGCCAAGTTTGATGCATCTGGTCTGACCAACTGCTTTGCCCGCAGCTTCCTTCTCAATTGGAGCATCCATCTCGACATGAAGTTCGCAACGGCTGCTCCTCTGGTCTGATCGTTCACATCGGCATATTATCTCTATGTGATCTAGTCGATTATTGTAATGATAAGTGCCAAGTCATCAATATCCTCTCAGAATCCTATGTATTGCGAATGAGCGGCACTGGGTCCGATAGTAGAACGCACTGACAGTCAAACTGCGCGGCATCTTCGCAAGGACCCGCACAGTACCGTGCATAGCTTTCGCTTGCTGCGGGTCGGACTTCTGATTCTTGGCAGCCAACGGAGAAATGTGGCTGATTTGGGGCCCATACTGATCTAATCGCGAGATCGTTCAACCGGCAAGCACCGTTCCTAGTGAATTTGAGCGATCAAGACAACCTCGCTACTATCCACGTAACGATGTCAAAGGATCAGCAACGCGAAGACAAGCTTAAGGCCTTGCCCAATTCACCAGGCGTCTATCTGATGAAGGACGCCCAGGGTGACGTCATTTATGTGGGTAAGGCAGCCGCTTTGCGCTCCCGTGTACGATCGTATTTCCAATCGCCCGCCGGACTTCATCAGCGAACACAGGCTCTCGTCGTAGAAATCGCCGATTTCGAGGTGATTCAAACGGCCACGGAATCGGACGCCTTTCTGCTCGAAGATAGCTTGATCAAGCGATACCAACCGCGCTTCAACGTGCGGTTACGCGATGACAAACGCTACCCTTATCTCAAAATCACCGATGAGGCATTCCCGCGCGTTCGTATCGTTCGACGTCGCTATCCGGATGGCGCGCGTTACTTCGGTCCCTATACCAATGCCAAGGCCATGCGGGCCACGCTCAAACTGGCGCAGAAGTTGTTTCCTATTCGAACGTGCTCGCTCGACTTGCCGTT
>SDBT01004906.1_pt1 | contig 22604 bp, 18 predicted proteins | sample 2277101 | NCBI WGS metagenome assembly SDBT01 (sample SAMN10404973, study PRJNA504765) | marine sediment metagenome | isolation source: marine sediment core GS10_PC15, 103 cmbsf | place: Arctic Ocean: Southern Knipovich Ridge | collected 2010 | reverse complement strand
TCAGAGCCTTTTGGACACTTGGGGCTAAAAACTAGGAGATACACTCTGCAGTTCCAAGGTTTAGTTCACGCCTCATCTGAGTCGTTCGCCTGATCAGTTCGCAATATCAGCTATTATCATGCTCCAAAGTGGTCAACGGTGGTCATGATTGGGCACTCCCCTGCCCCATTTTACTGACTGTGTCTGTTCGCTTCCCTCCCCCTACTTCAGCAACACCTTGATGGACTTAGTGTACTCGAGCGTCGTTAAGCGAGCCCATCGACCAATTTTTACAAGTGGGCTAAACATCGGGGGCAAGTCAATTGCGTATACTACAATCCGTATGCTAAAACGGGAGTTATTTGGGATTGTCTGGGTACCTGGCCTCTTCAACGGCCCTGCCGGCTTAAACAAGAATCCCTGTCAGGAAACAGAGTTCTCGTCGGGGATTTTGAAGTCGGGGCGATTCCGACCTTGCGTCGGGACGACCCCCTACTTCCAAAGCAGGTGCGCAATCGGACTTTGGAAGCGTCACCCCGTATCCGGTTCCGTATCCGGCAAAAAGTACATTTGTTTGCGGTTCTTTGGGGTTGTTTGGGTTTTAGGCAGGTTTCAGCGAGAAAATGAAAAAGGCCCTTGCTGGGCCTATTTCTCGACGAGAAATGGGGTGTGCCGGGGCCGGGACTCGAACCCGGAAGCCTTCTACAGGCGGGGGATTTTAAGTCCCCTGTGGTAAGTGCTGTATATAACTGTTATTACAGGTACTTACCAATACACTTAAAAAGGTGATGCGCAAATAGTGCGGTTATTGGAGAACAAGCCAGACCAATTGAGGTACCTCTCCCCTACTTCAGCAGCACCATCTTGATGGACTTGGTGTACTCGGGTGTCACTAGCCGGGCGATGTAGATGCCAATCATTCTCCCATAAAGGCGTTGGAAGTACATCATCAATGTCCTAGCTTCAGCCCACAATGCCCTTAGAACCTCAGAGAAGTGTCCAGTAGACTGATGGCAAATATCATCGACAAGCTCCTGAAGTCAGATGAGATTTTGATCCGGTATAAAACACGCGTTCGTGCTTTAGGTGAAGATGAGAACTCGAGAGCGGTCCAGCGACTTCGCGAAGAGATGAGAGCGTCGACACGTATCCGGACACTCCTTTCCAACCGTGACGACCAAGGACGCGTTCAGCCCGTCTATCACCCCTACAAGAAATGGACTGGTGCTCACGGGGTCCTAGCGACTCTGGCGGATCTCGGTTATCCAGAAGGAGATGAAAGTTTGATCCCGATGCGGGATCAGGTTCTCGACTTCTGGCTTAATCCCGAAGTGCTCAGAGGGAAAGATTATGAAGGCGCCCCGCCAAGATATCGGTTCCGAGGTGTTCCGGTTATAAGGGGACGTGCCAGGCGCTGCGCTTCCCAACAAGGTAACGCTCTATTCTCTGCGATCACCCTTGGCCTGATGGATGAAAGGTGCGATCGACTGGCAGAGTGTTTGATGCGCTGGCAGTGGCCGGATGGAGGATGGAATTGTGACAGGAGGCCTGAAGCACACGTGTCATCTTTCTGGGAAACTCTGCTCCCTCTTCGGGCGCTGGTCCACTATGCACGAAGAACTGGCAGCGAACAGGCGAAAGAGACAGTTTCACGAGCGGCCGAGGTATTCCTTACTAGGCAACTGTTTCGATCACGTTCCTCCGGTGAAGTGATGAATCCGCAATTCGTCCGGCTGCATTATCCCTGCTACTGGCGGTACGACATTCTCGCAGGTTTGAAAGTGATGGCTGAAGCTGGGCTTATCGGCGACGAGCGCTGCCAGGAAGCGCTGAACCTCCTGGAAAGTAAACGTCTTCCTGACGGAGGATGGCCAGCCGAAGAACGCTTCTATAGAGTCTCAGCGGAGACCGTCAGCGGAGGTGAGTTCATCTCCTGGGGAGGCGTAAGCAGAACCCACCTGAATGAGTGGATCACGGTTGATGCGCTCTATGTTCTGCATGCTGCTGGACGCGGGGCACTTGGATAGGAACTTCTAATTAGTCCGTCAGGGTATGGAGGACTGCAGGCTGCCATACTATATCAATCTACAAAAATTACCGAGTGAGCGAACTGAGTGCGGAGACCAACTTCGGGTAACAAATATCTTCATGTAAGGGAGGAATAACTGTGAGATGTCTATTTACAAGATTTGTTGTGATTTGGCTATTACTAAACCTTGGTATTATGGGTGCGCAAAACGAAATAGGTAATCGGTGGTCGGGTAAAAACGGCGTCATCGCAGCTGGCAAAAAAGAAGGTGTAGCTGCTGGTGTGGCAATGTTCGCTCAGGGCGGCAATGCAGTTGATGCAGCGGTCTCCTCTTTATTGGTACTGAGCGTAAAACATATCGGTGCCTTCTGTATTGGTGGCGAGGTCCCGCTAATCATCTATGATGCAGAGAAGGAAGAAGTTAAGGTACTGAGTGGTCAGGGAGCGGCACCACTCGATTCAAATGCTATCAAGTGGTATTACGAGAACGGCATCCCCGGCAGCAATATCAGGTCCGCAGCCGTACCCGGTGTTATTGATCTTTGCGTCACTGCAATGAAACTTTATGGTACCCTTACGTTTGAGCAGGTCGCCGCCCCGGTGCTGGCGATCCTCGACGCTGGTGGTCCAAACTGGTACCGTGATACGGGCAGTGGTAGGTGGGTAGACGGCATCAGCGGCAAAGAGATTGACCAACAGCTCTATGATACCGCAGGTGACGGTAGAAGTTGGTATAGCGATCTTGCCACGACCTTCCGTCGGCTTATTGAAGCAGAACAGCAGGCAACCGGTACCAGGGAAGAGAAGTTACAGGCTGTAGCTGATAGATTCTATCGGGGCGATATAGCAGATGAGCTTGTTGAATGGTATATCGAGCGCGGTGGCTTCCTCCGTAAACGGGATCTGGCGAACCATGTGACACATGTTGAAGATCCAGTCGTAATCAGCTATCGGGGGTATGATGTCTATAAATGCGATACCTGGACGCAGGGTCCCTATCTCAGCCAGACGCTTCGTATGCTGGAAGAGTTCGATTTAAAGCAAATGGGTTTTCTATCAACTGATTATATCCATGTTGTTGTAGAATCGATGAAACTTGCGCTGGCAGACCGCGATCAGTTCTATGGCGATCCACTATTTGTCGATGTTCCCCTGGAGACACTCCTGTCTGATGATTACACTCAATTACGCCGTACTTTGATCGATATGAAGAAAGCCTCTAAGGAGTTAAGGCCAGGTGATCCTAAAAATATGCGGGCATTGCTGGAAGGTGGCGGCAGGACGTTTCCGAACGCTGGCGGCACTACCACATGCGTTGCCTCTGACCGTTATGGAAATGTGGTTGTGACCACACCAAGTGGTTTGGCCAGTAGTGCCGGCTCGGGTGGCCGTACCGGTGTCACCCATGGTAGCCGACTGATCATCAATAACAGCTGGGCAGGGCACCCAAATGGCATTGGACCGGGTAAGCGGCCACGGACATCGCTGACGCCTACCCTGGTCATGAAGGACGGCAAACCATTTCTTGCTATCAGCGTGGCTGGCGGTGATATGCAGGATCAAGCAGCCCTGCAGATCATACTTGATGTCATCGATTTCGGAATGGATATAGATGAAGCCATGTCTGCACCACGCTTCTCCACCCAGCATTTCATTGGCTCATTTGGACAAGACCCACCAAAATTGGGTGATCTACGGCTAAATGAGAAAATTGCTAAGAAAGTACAAAAACAACTGGCACGCAAAGGGCATCAAGTGCGGGAAACCCGGTCTAACATTGGTGGTATTGCCATGCTCTATTTTGATCCAACAACTGGGATGGTTTACGGTGCAGGTTCTGCTGCATCGGGTATGGATTAGTCTTTGACTTTAATGCTTGCGCTATAAATAGGCACTGGAGGTACGCAAATGGATCGCAAATATTTCTTTAAAACGAGTGGTGCTCTTGCCCTTCTTTCGACTATAGGGAATAAATTAAAGGGTTTCGTGCCTGCACATGTATGGGATGAATATGATTTTGGTGTGGCATTTTTTTCTAACGACTTAAAAAAATAAAGGATAATTTTATGTTTAGTTCATATTTTAGGATAGCTTTTTTAGTGCCTGGTATTCTTATCTTCGCGTGTGCCGGTTTTACTCGAACTGAAACATCCGAAGAAAATGAATTCCAATCAATCCCATTACAAAGTAAAATTACCAGTGTACAACCGATGACCGGGATTGTTTTATGGGAATCGGGAGATAATAAAGAAGCGGGAATAATCCAGATGGAATACTCATACATGCGTTATAATGATGTTGTAAAAGAAAAAGGTGTATATGATTGGACAATCGTCGAGAAGAAATTAAATTCGACAGCCAGCCGCTCTCATCAGGCCATTTTACGTTTTTGGGACACCTATCCTGGTCGGGAAAGCACTGTCCCGGATTACATTAAAGCACTCCCCGATTATAATGAAATCGTGGCAAAAAGTGAGAATCGTGATACCGGTTTCCCGGACTGGTCACATCCTGAATACCAGCGCTTTTTTCTGGAATTTTATCAAATATTTGCTGAAAAATATGATAATGATCCCCGTTTGGCATTTCTCGAAACGGGTTTTGGTTTATGGTCCGAGTACCACATTTATGATCCTGAAGAAATCCCCGGCACAAATTTTCCCAGTCTGGAATTCCAGGCAAAATATTTTAAGCATATAGAATCTGTATTCCAGCAAACACCCTGGATGATTTCTCAAGATGCTCATCCTGAAAGACGATCACCTTTTGCAAGCCAACCAGACTTATTAAATATTAAATTTGGCATATTTGATGATTCATTTCATCTTGCATTTAGACCCAGTTATAATTATGAGGGCTGGAAATTTTTTGGGCTTAAACGATATGAAGAATCACCGGCAGGCGGAGAGATTTTATTTCCCAACGAAGAACGTTCCAATTTTGTGGATTCAAGTTGGACAAAGCAATCCCGGAATTTTGGCATTACTTTTATGATTACTGCACAATGGCTGCGTTGGATAACTGTCGACAGGCTTCGCCAACACAGTATGGATTGCGGTTATAAATTTAAGGTAACCGATTTTAAAACGAATGAATATAGTGCAAAGATAACCGTTAAAAATACAGGAGTTGCCCCGATTTATTATGATGCATTTATGACAGTAAATGGCGTGAGATCGGCCGAATCATTGAAATATCTTCAGGCAGGAGATACCCGTGAGTTTCATGTTCAATCCGGAGGTAAAAACCCCAAGCTTACCATTGAGTGTGATCGTCTGGTGCCCGGTCAAAAGATAGAGTACGATGCGGATTTAAAATGATATTTATGTAAAGAAAACCAAGTGATTTATAAGGCAAAAGATAGCTTATTTCAGAATCGAATAATATAGACCCTGAAATAAACCTACCCAATGTGGAACGGGATTCAGGGTGACCATTTTTTTACAGCTTAGCATTTTTCAGAAATTACTTTCATAAAAACATTTGAGGAAAAGGCATGAAACGTAGATCATTTTTTAAGGCAACCGGTGCACTTGCACTAACAGCTGGAGTTGGTTTTGATAAAGCCTTCGGATTTGTATCGGCACATAACTGGGAAAAATATGATTTTGGTTCGGGGCCGGAAGTAAAAGACCGGCTGTATCAGGGCCCCTTCCCGCAATATGAACCGGAACCGGTTGTGGCAGGAAGTGAAGTCGTGATGGCTACCATGCCATCAGATAGAATAATCAGGAATTATGGTATGGGGATGACGACTTATGTCTGTGACGAACATGGCCATCCCAATCGCTCCGGTAAGGATCTGGAAAAGCATATCCGGGGTCTGGTAAGTCTCGATCTGGGACAAAAATTATATCTGCGCTTCGACTGGCGTGATATTCAGAGTAAACCGGGCAGACTGGATTTTTCCGATATATGGAAAATCTCCTTATGATCTGGCAGCGGAATTTAAAAAACGGATTGGAATTCGCATCCAGCTGGCCAGTCCTGTCATTGAACCGCACTCCGTTCCGGATTTTCTAGCCGAAAAAATTCCCTTTGTTAAACTGGGTACAACAGATGAGATTGGCTTACCTGGTAAAGTACACTTCATGCCCCGTTACGATCACCCCGAATTTTTAAAAGCATTTAAAGAAATGGATGATTTACTCGCGGATGAATATAATGGACATCCGTTGATTGAATTTGTAGATACCTGCATGTATGGCTTTTGGGGCGAAGGACATTCATGGCCGTTTCAGGGCAATCCATTTCCAGACAATGTCACCGCGGAGAAGACCTTTATTGAAATGTTTGAGCATCAGTTGCAAAACTGGACAAATACACCTCTTATGACCAACACTCAACCGGATTTCAGCCAGGTGGGAAATGCAGAAATTCTAGACCGGACCATCAGGACAAATAACTGGATCAGGACTGATACAATTTTTATCGAAAACCGCCAAATCGAGGCGCTGACTAACCGTCCACCATGGATCGCGGCTTTTATCGAAAAAAGCATGGCTGATGTTGATAATCCGAGAAGAATGAGGATGAAAAACGGTGTGCCCTTGACAGACCGCGTGATCAGTCATGTCCTGGATGCCGGGGCAAACTATCACTCGTTGTGGTACCACAATGTAGCTGCTGACCGGATTAAAAAATACTATGCGGCCTATCCAAAAATGATCGACAAAATATCACGCTCCATCGGTTACCGGGTTCGTCCGTCATGGATTTGGCAATTCAATAAAGATGGCTATAATGGCCTTGTTTTGGGTATGGTTAATGACGGTATAGCTTCCGTGCCGGGTGTATTACGCATAACAGTATACGGTGAAGATGGCCGGGTGAAGGAAAGCGGTTGCCTCGATCCGGGATATCCCAAAACCCGGGGGGTGCGCCAGGTGATGATAGTTTTACCAAAAGGGGTGGACTGGAAAGGATTGCGCATTAGGGCAGACCTGGAAGTGAAAGGAAAAACCTATCCTATCGAATGGTCATGCGATGAGAAAATAAATGCGGATGGTTCTTTCACACTTGAACCCGGTGTATAATATGTGTCCGGCATGGTTCACAGTTCCGGGGCCACTGCGGAGTCAATTTAATTAAATACAATACTATATAAGGATAATAAATCATTTACAGATTGAGTCTTTTATTTCTTTCTTTCCTCATTGTATCAGGCACATCCTGCCATAAAAAAGAGATACCCGGTCTTGTCGCCGCTTATTCATTCAACGGTAATGCTTTTGATCAAAGCGACAACGAAAATCATGGTGTGGTTCAGGGTGCCATCCTGACCAGTGATCGGTTTGGTAATGAGAACAGCGCTTATCGTTTTAACGGTACCTCGGCATATATCCTCGCCCTGGTTAAAAATATGCCTGCGGTTGATGATGCTCAGACAATTTCCTGGTGGTTTATGGTTGAACAACCGCCAGTTTTTAGTGATTCTCTGGGCGCAGGCAATATTATTGCCCTGGTTGATACAGCTGATGGCATCGGTGTGCAATTCGGTTATCGTGCATCTGGGTATAACACCCTTGGCCTCGATGTCTGGTACTGGGGCGGCAGAACAGTACTCGAGTCCCAGCCACCGGCTGTAAATGAATGGCACCATTGTGTCTATACTTATGACGGCCAGACACACCTTTTTTACCTGGATGGTCAGCAAACCGCACAATCTGCGGTGAAACCGCAGGTGGGAACATCGGATATGCTTATGTTCGGTAATTATCCTTCCGGTGATCAATTTTTTGCCGGTAGGCTTGATGAAGTACGTTTCTATAACCACACTTTACTGCCGTCGGAGATCGATCTTCTATATAAAAAAAAGGAGTAATAACTATGATCAGCAGAAGAAATTTTTTAAAAACCGGTGGAGCGGCGGTGCTGCTCACCGGTGTGGGTGCCAATACCCTCAGAGCGGATGTGCCTGTTCATCGATGGGATGGTTATGATTTTGGTCCCGGGCCATATGTAAAAGACAGACTGAATCAGGGTCCCTTTGGTATCGACCAGGATCAAGGTTGGCGGAATATTGGCAGCACATCGCCTTCCGACAAGCACATCAGGAATTTTGGATTGGGTTTAACTGCATATACCTGGGAAGAAAATGGGCCTTCTGTCCCGGTTAGGGAAGGAAAAGATACTTTAGAGCAGGGTATTGAAAAACTGGCCAGTCTGCCATTTGTCGATGTACTTTATATCCGCTGCGATTGGCGCGATGTGCAAAGTAAACCAGGTAAATTAAATCTAAATCCGGTCTGGAAACTAACCTTTGAAGCAGCGAAACAATACAACCTGCGCGTAGCATTCCGTGTACAACTTTCCAGTCCTAATTTTCAACCCAAACAGTTAGCCATGCCCGATTTTTTGCAGGAAAGAATACCATTGGTAAAAATCGGAAGCAGGCGTGGCGAGACCAATGAAATAAAGAAAAGAGCGGAATATTCAAAAGAAAGTGACTGGGATTATCTTGAGCCTCGATATGATCATACCGAATTTAAAAAAGCGTTCCGCGAACTAAACGATCTGTTGGCAGCCGAATACAATAACCACCCTTTAATGGAATATATGGATATGATGATGTACGGATTCTGGGGTGAAGGCCATACCAATGCACTGCCTAATCCTTTCCCTGATTATCTGACAGCAGAAAAGACCATGGTGGAAATGACACAGTATCAGATCGATACATGGACCAAAGTTCCTCTGGCGATCAACACCCAGCCGGACATCAGTAAAACCGGCAACCGTGAAAGCCTTGATATGGCGGTCAGAGCCGGTAGCTGGTTACGCTCGGACAGTATTGTGAATATCGAAGAACCGATTCAGATCGAAAGATTGTCCAACCGTCCGCCCTGGCTGGCCACCGTGATGGAACAAGGGAGATTCCGCCATTACGATGTCAATGATATTCCACTCGATGAAGCCGGGATAAATCTAAAGGAAAAATCGATGCTTCATTGTCTCGATATGGGGGCCAATCACTGGTCATTATGGACCGAGGGTGATAACCTAAAGACATACTATGAAAAATATCCCAACGGATTTGATACACTACACAGAAGACTGGGTTATCGTGTCCGACCTTCATGGATCTGGCAGCGTAAGCGCTTTGGTACCAGTGAAGTCGTGCTGGCAATTGCCAACGATGGTGTGGCTGGTGTGCCCGGCGTTTTGCGTGTTTATGTGGAAAGTCTGGATGGGAAAATGAGTATCGGCGGCGGGCTGGATGCCGGTCATCCCCATGGTGGTAGACTACGCCAGTGTAATTTTATCCTGCCGCAGGGAATGGAAGGAAAAAAACTTAAAGTACGGGCGGAAATTGAGTGTAAAGGTGTTCGACGGCCAGTAAATTGGGCATGTGCACAGCCGCTTAATCCCGATGGATCACTAACTATCCAGCTTAACAAGTTTGATGATCCCGGCTGGCGTAAAGGTATTTAGATATTTTTAAAACACATTATTCATATGAAAGGAAAAATGTCATGATCCAATTTAATAAATCACGAATATTATATCTTTTCTTGTTTGTTTTGTTGTCCGGCCTTCCAATCCCCGGCGCAGCACAGTCTTCAGAAAACAGTTCCAATACTGGTCCGGCATTGGGCCCCTGGGACTGGGGCCATATCCGTATCGTCCGCTCAAACGATAATATCGAATTTTTAAACCGCCTGCATGCTACGGTCAATCAGAATGGTGGCCCGATCATCTTCCCCAAGAACAGGGAAACGGGGCAGTATATAACAGATGCAGAAGAATTTAACCAACTGTTGACCGCCGCCCGCGAAAAAGTCGCCCGTTTTCACGCGGAAGGCATGTATGTGATTGCCTATACAACCATGGCCCTCGCTGGCGAAAGCCCGACATACGAGGATCGGCCAAAGCCGGAAGAGATATCACTCAACGAGGCATTTAATACACCCGGATTATGGGAGACTTATCAGGAGTATTTCGGTCCCAAACCGGCTGAAGGGCCGAATAAATGGGCCAGGCATACACATGACATGCGGTATTCATCTTACCGCTTCCGGCATCCCAATGCGCCAAGAACAGGCGGCCGGTTTGAAATGTTTGGATGTCATGATAATCCCTCATATGTCCAATATTTTAAAGGCGTAATCAAACTGATAGCAGCGGGCGGACATGACGGTGCATATATCGACTGGACAAAAGTACATGGCGGAACCTGCTATTGTGAACATTCAAAAAAGGCATTTAGAAAATATTTACAGGATAAAGTACCGGCAGATTATCTGCGTGAGCGCTATGGACTATCTGATGTCAGCCAGGTAGAACCCCCTATTGATAATACAATGGCATTATGGCGCGAGTGGCTACAGTTCAGGAGCTGGTCCTTGACTGATTACCAGAGGCAAATACGCGAGGAGGCTCGCAAAATAAATCCGAATTTCCTGCTCTCGGGAAACATTAATGGTGGAGCCTACGGAAATATGGCTTATAGGAACGGCGATGATATGGAATTGATGGGTACTGTCGAAGATTTTTTCTATTCTGAAATCCAGTCTGGCTTGCGGTCGGTTCCCCGGACAGAAAATGGCACAAAAATCAGCAATTCAGGTCCATTGAAATTTTTAGCTGCTGCGGCCAAACAAAAACCGGTCTGGATGTACTGCATTCAGCCTTCCCATCCCAAACCAATTCCCAATGAAAAGGCGTTGTTTAATCTTATTAAACTGAATATTGGCGAGGCATTCGCCAATCATAATACGTTCAGCGTGGTTCGGGAAAGATTTGGTGACCCTATTTCACCCTTTGTGCATAATGGTGCTGAACAGATCTATGCTTTTTTCAAAGAGAACGAACCCAATTTAATCGGCGCAAAATTGTCTGCAAATGTTGGGATATTCTGTTCTCTCAACCAGTTTTACAGCGATGAATTCAGTTATTTCAATCCGGCTTCAAGAGTGCTTTCGGATAATGGTATTGCCCATGTTATGACAGTCGAACGGGATTTTACTGTTGAGGAATTGAACAAATATGAAGTGATCGTGCTGCCCTATGTGCCGTTAATGAGTGACTTTCAGATAGATGAGCTTAAGAAATTTGTTCAAAACGGCGGCGGATTAGTGGTCATGGGCCTTTCATCATTAAAAGATGAATATGGCCGGCGTCGTGGAAATCTTGGCTTATCTGAAATCCTGGGTTTCGATTTACAGAATACCCCGATTACAATGACACAAAAAGAAATCGGAAGCGGCCGGGTTGTTTTTATTCCGTTCAATGTGTTGCCGATCGGAAAAGGAGATACACGTAGGTCACCGCTGCCCAATGATCAGATGATGTACGGTCAAGGTAAATTTCCAGAACGCATAAAGGATGCCTTTGAGACATTGCCCAAAGCAGTGGAATGGGCAGCGAATGATAGGCTATCGGCAAAGATGTCCGCACCTTATACTGTTGAATTCACAACAATGGAGCAGAAAGAAAAAAATCTGCAATTAATCCATCTGGTCAACTATAATATGAATCTCGATGGTGAAGTGACTCCAGCAAGAAGGGTCCGGATCCGGTTCCGGGTGCCAAAGGGGAAAGAGGTATCAAAACTAACATTTGGATCACCGTTAACAGATACCGCTGAGATATCTTATAAGACTAAGGGTCAATATATTGAAATTAAGATTCCATCATTTGAGGTGTATGGTTTAGCAACAGTCTATTTTAAGTAGGTGTCTTTTCGATTTATTCACCACGAAGGGCACGAAGAATATATGATTCATCACTTGGTACATATTGTTCTATTCATACTTGAATATGAGTTTAATAATACAATATAATTTGTAGTAATTTAACTTCGTGGACTTTGTGTTCTTAGTGGTTATTAACGATATATGGGGAATAGTACTTATCTAGTTGAGAGAGGATGAAATGCCAAATTCTTTAAAATATTTATCGTTAATATGCATGGGATTATTGTTTGCGATTGCTCACGCACAGGTAGAACCTTTTGTCAACATTATCAAGGCCAAAGGCGTTCCCAACGTCACTGTGGTGAGTCCGATCGAATCAGATGCTTTACTGGTCAATCCAGGCATGGGCTTCACCACTCATTCTTCGCTGGACGGCGAAGTACCCGGTTATCCCCAGAGTACCATCGCTTATTACCGCTGGTATTGGGATGAACTGGAGCCGCAAGAGGGGAAATTTAACTGGAAAATGGTTGACTCTGTCTTGGCAGAAGTAAAATCACGTGGACAGCGACTGGCGACACGTATAATGCCGGCCAACGGGCGACCAAGGATTCCTGCCTGGTATCGTAAAACAGGTGCCAAAGGCTGGGAATTTCTTGCCGAGAGTACGCAGAACGCAGGTAAGTCCGACCCAAGTTGGATGCCGGATCATGAAGATCCTCTCTTTAAAAAATATATGGGACGGTTGGTAAAAGAATTCGCCAAACGATATGATGGGCATCCTGATATTGATCACGTTGATATCGGGTCTTACGGCCACTGGGGTGAATGGCATTTAAGTTTTGTAGAGGAAAAAGAGTCATATTCTTTTAATCTAAAAAAAATGATTATTGACTGGTATCTGGAAGGATTCAAGAAAACACCCATGGTCATACCGGAGGATGCCGAGGACGGCCTGATCTATGCCACTGAGAACGGCACCGGCTGGCGTGCCGATTGCATTGGGGATTACGGTCCGCCCAATAACTGGAACCTGATGACCCGTTATTTGCAATTACCGCGTCAATATCCTTCAGTGGGTCAGGCCTGGAAAACCAGACCTGTCGTATTTGAAACCTGCGGAACGATGGAAACCTGGCTAAAAGCAGGAAGGGATATTGAATACATTTATAACGTGATGTTGGAATTACATACGTCGGTTCTGAATAATAAATCAAGTGCGATTCCTCCGGAATGGTGGACGGCTACGGAAAAATTTCTTAAACGTGTGGGCTACCGGTTTGTTGTCAGGTTATTACGCCACCAAAAATGGCTGGAACCAGGTAGTACACTCAAAATAGAAATGGATATGGATAATATCGGTGTAGCACCACCATATCGATCATATACTCCGGTTTTCGAAATCCGGGCAGCGGGTGGCCGTAGAGGCAAAACAATCCTGATCAATGAAAATACAGGCTGGGATGTACTAAAATGGTTGCCGGGACGACATTCGATGACGGCACAGCTTCAAATCCCTGATGATGCCCAACCGGGTCGGTACCTTGTATATTTTGCTTTACTTGATCCGTATGATAAAAAACCGGCAGTCAATCTAGCTGTGACTGGCCGCGATGCTCAGAACTGGTATTCGTGGACTACCTTTGAGGTTGTCGAAAAGGGTAAACTGGAAGAGGTTCTCACGCGCGATAAATAATCAAATTTTCGCCTTGGCAGGCTGTTTTACACATACACGCAGCCGAGATGGGAGAGAATGACTAATACACCTTAATAATTCAGGAGATTATATTCAGGTTAAACAACTAATGATCACCGGGTTAATTATCTTGTTGGCGTTTTGCGCCTGCAAAAAAGACAGCCCGGAGTTTCAATGTATCACAGATAAAAATTATGTGGGCGCTGTAAAAGCCTATACCGTTGATATCCCAGGTGCTGGTGATATGACTGATCCCGGACTGGTGATTCTGGCCAGGGGGATCGGTCCTCAAATAACATTTTCTTAGTTAGTAAATGCCTGTTTAAAAGTAATGGCGAGGGACGGGATTCTGCTAAACTGTATACCTGATTTATGTTGGAAATATGGTGATTTTCGGATAATAAAACTTGTGAAATAGCAGAATATCCAGGTGCAGTGATGGATCGCAACGATTTTCTGAAAACCATTGGCGCGGTTACGCTGCTATCTGTTGTGGCGGTAAATCCAACACAAGCTCGGCAGGCTGGATTTTACGGAATATTGGATAATTGCCTTTGAACTGGCCGCTAAGTATCATAAGCGCGTGGGATTTCAGTTTACGCTGGAGAATCCTGACCTGTTCTCTGTATTATCCGTCTTCAGCTTAAACCGAGATGGAGGCTAACAAAATGAAGAATATTTTATATTTTGCCTTGATATTTTTCCTGGGGCTATTCCTGAGTTGTGCCGAAAGCACAAAATTTTCTAAAGAAGGCTGGCGTATTGGAGTCGACCTGCAAAAAGAAAGCCTTTTTATCGAAAATGATGAGCTTGGCCTGGTTTTATGCGATATTCATCTCAAAGCTAATGTTGATGATGAATTCGTAATCCTCACAGGGTGGCAGTTGGATAATAACGGTGACAAGCTCGTTATCCATACCGGTAAACCCACTCACATGGAATGGGAGTTTGATATCACCACAAGAGCGATCCAAGTTCATGCTTCCGCCGATAACGCCTTCATCACGGCGATTGCACCAGCGCCAAAAAACAGAATGCCAGCGCGAGTTGCTGATCCAGGTAGGATGCGGTCTTTTCTCTCCAATGAAGACTACACCGGCACGGGATTTCACGAAAGAGCCTATCTGCCACCGCAGTCTGGTCATGTCATGTATCTCGCCTTGGGCTTTGTTGATGCGTCCAATATTCATGCCCTGTTTGATAAGCAAACAAATACAGTCATCCAGTTCCCAGATGACAGCAGATTAATTCGAAATAGTGATAATCAGGCTTTGATGGAAATCAGAGTACCCGTAAGCAATGATATTGTATTATTGAAATTAACACCGGAGTATTATACCAGAGTTTTAGGAATGCCCAATTACGTACCCTATGATGATACTTACCATCAAACAGCACCTACGGGCTGGAATCACTGGCTTGCTTTCTTCAGACAGGTCACCGAGCAGGATATTGTTGACCATGCTGATTGGGTCGCCGCAAATCTAAAAGATTATGGTATGGCTCATATTCAGCTCGACGATGGATTCGATCATGAGGAACATCGTCATTGGTATAAAGACTGGGATCCGGTGACTTTCCCTCACGGTCCCGAATGGCTGGCAAACTATATTAAATCAAGGGGTTTCATACCGGGACTTTGGACGGTTCCTTACTCGTATTGCATCGAGCATGGCGATCCGGAATGGTTTCTTAGAGATAGGAATGGCAACATCGCCATGGATTACCAGGGCGGAGGCGAACTCGATTTTTCACATCCTGATGTGATTCGAGATTACTGGCGGCCCCTACTTACTACTTTAAAGAGCCAAGGGTGGGAATACTACAAGTTCGATATGGGTAGCACCGTGGAGATGTGGCAGAGGTACGAGGATCAATTCTACGACACCACTATGAGTAGCTATGATGTTTCGCGAATGAGTCTGGAGATATTTCGCGAGATTATGGGACCGGAAATCTGGCACACAAATCATCCCGACAACTGGGGCGGCCGCATGGGTCTAGTCGATGTGGTTGGCTGCGGACGGGATCCAGGTCCCGGTTGGCGGCGGATGAATAATTTCTTTGAGGTCATAAGCAACAACACCTATCAGAACCACATCGTGTGGTATAGCGATCCTGATTGCATCGTGCTGCGGGGAAAACCGACGCGCGCTGACGCCACTAGAAGCAACACCGGATTCCTTACGTTGGAAGAAGCGAGAACGGCAACCAGTCTCCTCAGCATTACTGGCCTGCAGTTCCTGAGCGGAGATGATCTGATAAACTTGAGAACGGAGCGCGTAGAATTGATCAAAAAAACAATACCGATTATGCCGATTTTTCCTATCGATCTCTTTGGTCGCGGCCGGGCCCCGGAATATTATCCTGATACATTTGACCTTAAAGTAAACAAAGCCTCGGGTATTTACGACGTAATCGCGGTGACAAATTGGGAGAATAAACCTGTCGTGCGATCCATATCGTTTGAGGGAGATTTAGCGCTTGATCCAAGACACTCCTATCTCGTATTTGATTACTGGAAAGAACAGTTGATAGGTCAGATCGAAGATGGATTTCAAATGGAGATCCCTCCCCATGGCACGCGGGTCTTTTTGATTCGTCGCCGACAGGAAAGACCGCAACTGTTAGCTACTAATCGCCATATAACCGGGGCATTTAGTATTAAAACGCAACAATGGTATACGGCAAAGTCGACGTTAAGCGGCACATCTGAGACCGTTCTGGATGCTCTATACAAACTGTTTATCTATGTTCCTGGAAACGTCACTGCTGCAGCCGTAGCGGCCAATGCCGATAACCTAGCCCATAAAATCGGTCCTAATGGATTGCTTGAGGTGAGCTTTACAGGCCAGAAGGAACCTGTAGCGTGGACAATTAAGTTTTCAGAGTAAGCGAGAAAGAAGGGAAATGCAATTCGATTGGATTACCTGGAGTATTTGGAGTGTTGGGGTTATTATTCTGATCCTGTGGAGTGTACCTGCATATAAAGAGTTCCGAACCATATTCTCCGAGCAAAGAAAACAGATAAATAGTCACAATATGCATAAATAGATATGGAAAAAACCATTCAAGAAATATTATATCAACCGCAAGCTTGGGAAAAGACTATAGAAGCTTTTGCCAAACAGAATACGGACATATTGAATTACCTGCAAGATTATCAAGGGGCAGAGTTGGTTCTGACAGGCTGCGGCACATCGTACTACTTACCACTGATAGGAGCGGCACTTTATACAAAATTCACTGGTTTAAAAGCCCGGGGCGTGCCGGCTTCGGAAATTATGCTTTTTCCGGACACGATTTTTGCCAAAGATACAAAATATCTACTGGTTTCTATCTCGAGGTCAGGAAAAACACCTGAGACCCTTGCTGCTACACGCTACGCGAAAGATGTTGTTGGCGGTGGCACTCTGCTAATCTCTTGTACTGCTGGAAGCGAAATGTCGGAAATCTCCGATTTAACAATCATTTGCCCGGATGCTGCCGAAGAAACCAAATATATGACCAAATCATTCACCAGCATGCTTCTCGGATTTCAATTGATGACAGCCTATAAGACCGGCGCTAAGGCATTTGAGGAGGAGTTGCTGCAATTACCGCAGAATGGCGAGAGGCTCATCGATCAATATCAATCATATCTGGAACAGCTTGCTGGAGATCATGATTTTACGCTATATGTTTATCTAGGGCATGGCCCGCTTTATGGCATAGCCACCGAATCCATGCTCAAGATCAAGGAAATGGCCCGCACTCCTGCAGAAGCCTACCATGGTATGGAATTGATGCACGGTCCTAAATATGCTGTAGATGAAAAAACATTAGTGACACTCCTGTTATCGGATACAGCAAAAGAACAGGAGATTTCGTTACTGGTTAAAATCAAAGAATTGGGTGCGAAAATAATAGTAGTTTGCGACGAAGCGCTTCCGGAAGTCACCAAAATAGCAGATTACGTAATCGAGATGAAATCCGGTTTGTCTGAATATGCACGATTGATTCTTTATATGCTTGTAACGCAATTGTATGGTTATTTCCGGGCGGTTGCCACCGGCAAGGAGCTGGAATAGATCAGAAGATGAGAAAGAAGCGTTGAGAGCTATCTAGGCGAAAGGATGCGAAAATAGCTTGTAAAGAGCCGATGAAAGCACTGGACATAGTCGTAGTTGGGGAATTGAATATTGACTTAATACTTACCGGGCTTCCCTCAATTCCGGAGATCGGGCAGTGCCAGCTTTCCAAAGACATGCACTTTACCTTGGGCAGTGCATCGGCCATCTTTGCGAGTAACATAGCCAGGCTGGATCTTCAGGTCGGTTTTATTGGCAAGATCGGAAATGATGATTTTGGTGAGTTCATTCTGTCGAACCTTCAGGAAAAACAGGTAGATATTTCTCATATTATAAAAGAAAATACCGCCAAAACAGGTATTTGTGTTTGCATGTCCTTTCCTGAGGATTACGCCATGGCCAGCTATCCGGGGGTTAGAGAAACCATGCGCCTTGTTGATGTGGACATGGAATATGTAGCAGCAGCCAGGCATTTGCACATGTCGAGCTATTATCTCCAGCCCGGTATGCAGGAGGGGTGCTCTGAACTGTTCAGAAAAGCTAAAGAAATGGGTTTGACTACTTCGCTTGACCCTGATAGCGATCCCTCCGGGAGATGGGATAATTCGATCTTCGAAGTGCTCCACCATATCGACGTGTTCCTGCCTAACGAAACCGAGGCTTTAAAGCTCACCGGATGTAATGATGCAGAAAGTGCATTGGATATTCTAAGCCAGAGGGTAGAGACCGTTGTCATCAAACTAGGCGACAGAGGGGCTCTTGCCCGGAATCGCGAGAATATCATCGCTACAGATGTGTTTCACATCGAAGTGGTCGATACCACCGGAGCTGGCGACAGTTTTAATGCGGGTTTTATATACAAGTTTCTAAACGGCGCTAAAATTGAAGAGTGTCTTATTTGGGGAAATACCTGCGGCGCTATTTCCACCACAAAACTTGGCGGAACGGCCGCATTCCCAACCTTGACGCAAATTCGGGACTTTCTTGGAAAAAGAGAGGATGAAGTGAAGGACATGCTAAGTATTATTAAAGCTGAGACGAGACCGCTTAATTAGTCAGGTCTGCAAGTGACCATATCAAAAACGAACCTGGTAAAGCATTAAATATCTGACCAGAACTTCAAACAGAGCAACCGGTGAACGCTGTAGATTACCTCATTGTTCTTACTTTTTTAGCCGGTATTTTCTGGTTTGGCTCGTACTTTTATAAATGGATTAGAAAGCCCGATGATTTTTATGTGGCCGGTCGCAAGCTTACCCCTTTTATTCTGGCCGCCACTATAACCGCAACTAACATAAGCCTTTATAGCTTTATCGGCGTAAGCGGTACCGCCTATAAACACGGCATTTCGATTATCTGGCAAACTTGGACCGGTAATATGGCTTTGGTATTTTCGGGTCTATTCGTCATTCCCATCATGCGCAGGTTGAGAATCCGCACTATTCCTGAATTTCTGGAACTGCGCTACAACCGGGCGGTACGGCTGCTAGTCAGTCTTCTATGGGTGTTCCGCCTTGCGTTCTGGCTGGGCGTTGTACTTTACGCTGGGGTAACCGCTGCTCAACAGATTACCGGAATCCACTCTTTCACCCTGTGGGTCTTCACGTTTTCCCTGATTATTATTATCTATACCATGCTGGGCGGGATGTGGTCCATTGTGTTCACCGATACCCTGCAGTTTCTGCTGATGATGGCCGGAGTGCTCATTGTCATGCCGCTATCCATGAAAGCGGTGGGCTGGTGGCCGGGTTTGGCTTCGCAGGTGCAGGCCGGGCATCTCGATCTGATTACCCAGGCCGGAAAATATAACTGGAAATTTGTTTTAGCGATCTGGTTGTTGGGCATCCAATGGGCATGTCTGGATCAAGGTCTACTGCAAAGGGCATTTTCCGCCGAAAATACAAAGGCCGTAGCCAAAGGTCTGGTCCTTTCGGGGATTATCACAACTCCGTTCGCGTTTTTATGGGTAATTCCTGGACTCGCCTCCAGTATTTTAAATCCAGCTTTAGCTAACCCGGAATTTGCGGTTCCCACCCTTATTGTTCAACTGGTTCCAAATATCATCCTAGGGTTGTTAGTTTGCGGGCTGCTGGCCTCGCAAATGTCAACCATTGACTCCAATTTAGCGGCGGCGGCCACCTTATTCACCAACGATATTTACGAGCGATTCTTAAATCGGAAAGCTACTACCAAAGATATTCTGAGAGCAGTCCGCATGGCGACGATTATCACCGGCGCAACCATGATAGCGGTAGCTTATCTGGTTCCCTATTTAGGTGGGACAGTAGACGCCTACCTGACCATTATCAGCATTATGGACATGCCACTTTTTGTGATTGCAATTATATTCGGCTTGTTGTGGAAAAAAGCAACCTGGCAAGGTGCAATAACGGGGTATTCAGCGGGAGCAATAGGCGGAGCGATCCTAAGATTTGCATTTCAGTATGAAATTTCTACAGTCACTTTTGCCAGCGGAGGCATTGCATTGTTGATCTGCCCAGTGGTGAGCATGGTTACCAGCGTGAACAATGGCCCAGGAATTGACAGCGTGTTTCAGGCTAGAGAGACAAGTGATGAAGAAAGAGAATCAGGTGAGATTTTTCATATCCTACCCAAATCTTTTGGCGGTAAAATTAGCCTTGCTGTTCTGGGGGGAGGGATGGTCATGTTCCTCGCCGGCGTGCTCTTGGGCAGTCAAGCAGTGAGCAGCGCCTCATTAGTAGCAGTAATTGGGATGTTGGTTTATTTTCTCGGCGGAATGTTAAGGATAAAGTATTCTTAAACAGAATTGCAGCATCTTTGAAATTAGACTATAACCATTAGAACACGGTTGGGTGATGATGAATGATTCAATTAGCCGCAGAAAATTTTTAAGACAATCAGGGACTGTCTTGGGCGGATTAATGTCGGCCGGTACGCTTTGGAATTTAGGAGCATCGGCTGTTCCACCGCGAAAAGGTCCGCATGACTACATAATTGTTGAAGGCCACCGCGACATCTGGGAGTTTAATGACCGTTTTGCACTGGTGGAGGCCTCACAGAATTCACCGTTGAGAGACTATCTGTTTCCTCGTTTGCTCGAAGGCGGTGTGGACGTTGTTATCATGCCCGCTGGTGGAGATTCGGTTCAGCAGAGAGGGGGCAGCGAAAAGCTTTTTGAAGGCTCCATGCGTGTGGTGGACATGCTGCTAACCGAAATTGAAAAGACCAACGGCAAGGGCTCGATAATCAGAACCAAAGCGGATATTCCTGCCTATCCACTTAGTAACGAGGTGAGATTCTTTCTGGATATTGAAGGTGGCGGTCCAATCCAAATTGATCCAGAACCCGGTTACCATCCTGATCGCAGACTGGCGCTGCTGCGCAATTTTTACGGGCTAGGTGTTCGCGGAATGCAGCTGACGCATCACGGCCGCAATCAGCTTGCCGATGGCTTCTGGGAGGGAAAAATGGCGGGCAGACTTTCCAGCTTTGGCGTCGAGGTGGTTCAGGAAATGAACCGGCTCGGCATGATGATCGGTGTGTCGCATCTTTCAGCATCCGGTATTTTTCATGTAGCTGAGATTACCACTAAACCGATTGTTTCCACCCATACGAATCCTCAGAAGTTTATAAAAACCCCGCGGCAACATTCGGACGAAGAGATTAAGGCAATTGCCTCAACAGGCGGCATCGTGGGGATCCGATACATCGAAGGAGTGACATCCTACGAAATGCTGGTTGATGAAATTGATTATATGGTAGAAATGGTAGGTGTGCAGCATGTCGGTGTCGGGTGGCTGGGACACGATGTTGGTCATCCGAAAGTTGGCTATGTTCCGGGCCACACCAAAGAGCCACCTCCCGCAGGTATTGAAGGACAAAGCATGTATCAACATTGGAGCAGTTTCATAGGACTGCTTGAACAGCATGGTTATTCTAGTGAACAAATTACCTTGATTCTTGGCGGTAATTATTTGAGAATTTGGAAGGAAATATTGCCTGATTGAGAATAAGTCAAACGATATTGTGACCTGCCCCCATTCTTTGGACCACTTGCAAAGTTAGGATTTCAAAGCCCCGCCTGGTGACGCCAGAATACGCCAAGTCCATCAAGATGCTGCTGCTGAAGTAGGGGCTGCCTCTCAAGCGGAGGACGCTTCAGATGAGGCGTCAGCTAAACCTTGGAAACGTAACATGTGTCTCTTAGTTTTAGCTCAAAGTGTCCAAAATGCTTTGAAGACCTACAAGGTGGACACAAAAGACATTTAGAGGTTTTTTTCCCGGGCTAATTTTCCTTTTTCGCCGGTGGAAACACCGTCCGGAAAGCCGCCCCTTCGTTGCCCGCATCTGCGTATGGTGTAAATATCAGACTGCGAGGCTCACTGGTCCTCTTATCCTCAAGGTCCGCGCGATACCGCCGGCGACTCCCGTCGGAATCTGTGGGCCCAGCCCATTGATACCGTCGGTCGGAATCAATGTGCTGGGGCGCAATTTCCTCTGGAATTGAGATTAAATCATCCTGGGCCCCAAGCCACGTGTCAATGTTATCGCGCACGTCGACGGCCAGGACCTCGGGACCACGACGCACCACGTAACCGCCCCCCGCAAACTCCTCAAGCACAAAGGGAATGTCAAAGCGAATCTCGACTTGATGCTTTGTTAATTCCGGTAAGTAGATGTCGCAATACCCGCTCGTAACCGTAGATTCCGGCGCGGGCTCTCCGTTCAAGTGGACTTGAAACTCCGTGGTCCACCGAGGTACGCGGATGCGCAGCGTTCCCTTCCAGCCGGAGGGAGTCTCCATCGTGACTCTGCTTCGGCCAATCTCAGGGAACTCGCTATCCTGTGTGACGTGCACTTCCCCGCCACTGGTGGCGAGCGTCGCATTGCTCGTTTCGAAAAAGTTGACGTAAATGACGTTGCCCTTTGTGGCGTAAATGAGTTGGGGCAATCTCGCGATGCCGCGTGGTCCCGACCAGAAACAACATCTTGTCGGCCCGTGGAACCAATGCTTGGAGTAGCGCAGGGGGGTCCAGTAACACCACTTCATGCCATCCGCAGACTGTGCCGCCAGCAATGCATTGTAACTAGGGCGTGTTAACACTATCTGAGTGCCTCGACGATGAGCGCGAAGTGGATGAAGGCGATGAACATCACGTCGAGTTTATTGAAGCGGGAGAAAATCCGTCGAAATCCCTTGAGGCGACGGA
>SDBT01004905.1_pt1 | contig 22607 bp, 24 predicted proteins | sample 2277101 | NCBI WGS metagenome assembly SDBT01 (sample SAMN10404973, study PRJNA504765) | marine sediment metagenome | isolation source: marine sediment core GS10_PC15, 103 cmbsf | place: Arctic Ocean: Southern Knipovich Ridge | collected 2010 | reverse complement strand
TTTGCCATTTGTTCTGTTTTGGGAAGACGAAAATGATGTAAATCTTTTAACGCTTTTTGTTTATGATTTGGAATAGGGCTGGAAATAATTGTTTCAACCCCTTTCTTTTTTAAATAAAGAGCAAGTTTATCTCTTTTTTTGGCTCGGATTACATAGTTTTGATATACATCAAAAAATAATCCTTTTGTTTGGGGAGAGGGAGGAAGTTTAATTTCGTTTATTTTTGCCAGCCCTTGGTCGTAAATGGCAGCTAATTTTCTACGTTTTTTAATCCAAGTAGAGAAATATTTAAATTTTACATTAAGAACAGCGGCTTGCAGATTGTCTAGACGACTGGTAAATCCATAACAAGCTATTTTGTCTTTGGTTTCTCTTCCGTGATCTCTTAAAAGAATAATTTTTTGAGCAAAAGATTTGTTGTTTGTACACACCATTCCGCCATCTCCAAATGTTCCGAGTATTTTTGCTGGATAAAAACTAAAACAACTTGAGAGACCAAAAGAACCAGCCATTTTTTTATTAAAAGTAGCACCAAGGGATTGAGCAGCATCTTCAATTACTTTTAGGTTGTGTTTTTTGGCAATGTTCATTATTTTTTTCATATTACAAATCCGACCATTAAAATGAACTGGAATAATAGCTTTTGTTTTTTTTGTAATAGATTTTTCAATTTGATCTACATCCATATTATAATCATCTGCGACATCAATTAGAATTGGTTTAGCGCCACAATGAATAATGGCCTCTATTGTTGCAAGGAAGGTATGAGAAACTGTTATAACTTCATCGCCCTTGCTAATCCCAGCTGCTCGTAATGAAAAAATTAAAGCGTCTGTACAGCTGTTTACACCTATTCCATATTTTACGCCCAAAAAAGAGGCTATGCTATTTTCAAATTTTGTTACATCATCACGGAGTATTAAATCCCCACTGGATAGAACCCTTGTTATTGTAGCATCAATTTCTTTTTTAATGTTTTTATATTGTAGGGGATAATTAACAAATGGAACTTTATATTTCATATTCTTTATTTCTTTTTGATATTATTTAAAATATTTTTATAAATTTTTTCAGGACTTAACCCATATTTATCATAGAGATAAGGGAGATGACCAACATAACAAGAATATTTATCCGGAAGAGCTATTTTTTTAAATACCCCTTTATATTTATTTTCTAAAAGTATTTCCGCTATTGACGAACCCAACCCACCAATTTGGCTATGTTCTTCAATAACAAATATATATTTATGGGTTTTGCTTATTTTTTTTATCAAATTCTCGTCTAACGGCTTAATAGTATGAATACTTATTAGCGTCGGTTTTATTTTATTTTCTTTTAATTTTTCTGAAACAACTTTAGCATGATTAAGCATTGAACCAGTGGCAATAAGACAAATATTTTTTCCTTTTTCAATAATTTCTCCTTTACCGATTTTTATCTTCTTATTTTTTGCATAAATTGATTTTTCTGGAACTTGCTTTGGGAGGCGAATATATATTGGACCAGAATAATTAATTGATTCTTTAGCTATTTCTTCTGCTTCTCTAATGTCACCGGGCGCTATTATAGTCATGTTGGGCAAAGCTTTCATTATTGCGAAATCTTCAATAGTATGATGAGTCATTCCTTCTAAGCCGTAACTTAAACCAGTTCCACCACCCAAGAGCTTTACTTTAAGATTATGAAAGCAAATATCTATACGAATCTGTTCAAAGGCCCTCATAATTAAAAAGGGAGCAATAGAATAGCAATAAACATTTTTTCCACTTAAAGATAAACCAGCAGCAATGCCAACCATATTTGCTTCGGCAACTCCAATATTAAAAAATCTTTTAGGATTTTGTTCTCTAAATGGATCAAATAATTTAAATCCCAAATCTCCAGTTAAAAGGAAAATATTTCTATTCTTTTTTGCTATTTTAGAAATTGTTTTTATAAAAATATCTCTCATATTTAATTTAATTCTTTTAAGGCTTTTTTATATTCATCATCGTCAGGACAGCGATAATGCCACAGAAGTTTGTTTTCCATAAAAGAAACTCCTTTCCCTTTTATAGTATTGGCAATAATAACACTAGGTTTGTCTTTTTTAAAAGGAATTTTTTCTAATGCATTAAATATTTGTTTGAAATTATGTCCATTTATTTCTTTAACATTCCAGTTAAAAGATTGCCATTTTTTAGCCAAAGGTTTTAAATTTATTATATCTTTAACTCTACCCAAGGCTTGAATTTTATTATAATCAACAATGGCTACCAGATTGTCTAATTTGTGTTGAGCTGCAAACATAATTGCCTCCCAATTAGAGCCTTCATTAAGCTCACCATCAGCCAGAAGAACATATATTTTTTGTTTTGATTTATTATATTTTGCTGCTAAGGCCATACCAACCCCAAGAGAAAGGCCATGACCAAGAGAACCAGTAGAAGCTTCAATACCCTTTTTTATATCGCAATTTGGATGATGTTCTAATGTTCCTCCGTTTTTAGCAAAGCCATCAAAAGTTTTTTTATTTAAAAAACCCTTATAAAATAGGGTAGTGTATAAAGCAGAACAAGCATGTCCTTTGCTTAAGATGAATTTATCTCTATTTTTATCTAAAGGATTTTTTGGGTCGATTTTAAGATATTTAAAATATAGAGCAACTAATATTTCAATAATAGAAAAAGAAGAGCCAATATGTGTACTTTTTGTCTTATAGCTTATATTAAGAATTTTTTTTCTTATTTTTTTAGCTATATTTTCGTATTTTCTTAGCTGTTTTTCAGATAAATTCATGTTTTTATTATATCTTTGTGAAGAACAAATGTCAACTAAGCCTTTATTTAAAGATTATTTGGATAGTTTTTAAAATAATTTTTAAATCAGTGAAAAAAGAATGATTTTTAACATATTCTAATTCAAGGCGGTGTTTTTCGGGCCTAATTTTTTCTTGATAAGTTTTATGTGGATTTTTACTTCCCCTTAAGATTTCTCCTTCATTTCGAAATTCTATTGATGCCCAATCAGTAATTCCAGGTCTAATGCTTAAGATTTTTTTTTCTTCCTCGCTATAAGTTTTAACTTCTTCTAAGACTTCCGGCCTGGGACCAACAAAACTCATTTCTCCTTTTAAGACGTTAATAAATTGAGGAAGTTCATCTAATTTATATTTTCGTAATATTTTACCAATTTTTGTTAAACGAGGATCATCTTCAGATGTAGAGGGCCCACCAATTTTAGCTGCATTAACAACCATGCTTCTAAATTTATACATTTTAAAAAGTTTTTCGTTTTTACCAACGCGAGTCCCTTTGTAAAAAATCGGCTCTTTAGAGTCTAATTTAATTAACAAGGCAATAATTAAAAGAATGGGGAACAATGTTATTATTCCCAAAAAAGAAAAAATTATGTCAAATAATCGTTTAATCATTTTTTGAAAAAATAAAAACAATTTTAAAGGCGTATTTTTTAAGCCAGGGAATTTTTAACAATATATTGTCAATCTGATCTAGAAATTTAAATAAAGTTTTTCCTCCAGAAATATTACGAAAAGGAAAAGCCAACATAGACAATAAATGAAAATAATATATTTTTTCTATATTGAAATATTTTTTGGCAAATTTTAAATCTTTATTTTTAATAATATGTTCAGTTGCCCATGAAGTTCTTATTCCGCGTTTTTTATTTATCCAGCGCTTAAAGTTTGTTAAGGGATTATGACCAAATGTTTCAACCCCAATTAATTTTCCATTTGATTTTAAAACGCGAGCTAATTCTGGAAAAGCTCTTTTAATGTCGAGGGAAGAAAATGTACCACTATTCCAGATAAGATCAAAATAATTATTAGGGAACTCTAAAGATTCACAATCCATTTTAATAAATTTTATTTTATCACATTTTTCTTTCTTTGCCCTTTGTTTAGCAATTTTTAAAGATTTTTTTGATAGATCAATAGCATAAACCTCTGCTCCAAGTTTTGCTGGTAAAATACTATACATTCCATGTCCACAACCATAATCAAGAAATTTTATTCCTGGTTTAATATCATTTTTTATCCATTTTTTACAAAAGCGATAGCTTGAGAAAATATTTACATCATAGTCTTCAATATCCACTTGTAAATTTTTATTTAGAGGTTGATTTTGCCATTTTTCAGCCAATTTATCATAGTGAGCAATTTCTTTTTCTTTTCTTCTTTCCATATATCTTTTATTACAATATCAATTTAATCAAGCCGATTAATGAGCCAATACCATAACCAAAATGACGGGAAATAAAGGCAAAAGGGGTAATAAACAGGTAATTCAACTCTTTTTTATTATAAGCAATTTTGGCGGAAAAATAAAGATTAATTATTAAATAAAAAATAAGGATGAATAGAAAAAGCCAGAGAAACAATGTGAAGAAAATGCCCAACATTAAGCTAATTAATAAAGATAAAATAAAAAATAAGGGGATATAATGTCTTAATTTAAATGGTATTTTAACAAATTTTAAAGGATAAACGGCCCAAATGCCATCTTTAATATTATGGACAAAAAAACTTGTTAAAGTAGCTTTTGGGTGATAAATTCCAACGATTTCTGGATTAAGAACAATTTTTCCCCCAGCTTTTTTTAATTTTGCATTAAAGGCCATGTCTTGACTACGGACAAGATTTTCATTAAAAAGGCCAATTTTTTTAAATATTTTCTTTCGATAACAACCACCAAAAACAGTATCAACTTCTCTAGTTTCAGTTAAGCCTTTTCTAAAATGTGAGCCCCCTACGCCAAAAAAACTAGAAAGACAAGCAGCAATAGCTTTGGCAGAGATGGTATTTTTACTTGGAACTGTTTTTAAAATACCACCAACATTGTCCGCCTTATATTTAATTAAAGTTTCAACGCACTTAGAAACATAGTCTTTTTGATAAACTGTATGCGACCCCATAATAATAATAATTTCACCTTTAGCGGTTTTAATTCCTAGATTAAAAGCGATGGGAGTGATTGTTTTAGGATTATCTATTAAATGAATAAAAAGTTTATTTTCTGAATATTCTTTAATAATATCTCTGGTTTTGTCTTTACTCATTCCATCAATGACTAAAATTTCTATTCTATTTTGAGAATAATCTTGTTGAACAATAGACTCCAGACATTTTCTAATAAATTGTTCTTCATTTCTACAAGGAATAATAATAGAGATTAATGGTTTATCCATTTTTATAATTTTTAATTGTATTAACTATAAATTTAATTTGTTTTTCGGTTAGTTCAGGATATATCGGTAAACTTAATATTTCTTTTGACGCTTTTTCGGCTTCTGGAAAATCTCCCCTTTTATACCCTAAATATTTATATGCTGGTTGAAGATGTAATGGAACGGGATAGTGAATGCCCGTCGAAATATTTTGCTCTTTTAATTTTTTTGTTTCTACGACTGGCGGATTATACCTATTTTGCTTGACAATAAATAGATACTTGTCAGCTTTTTTTTCTTGATTTATCATCTCTATGCCTTCTTTTACTTTAATACACATCGGTTTTTCACATACTACATGTTTACCATTTTTTAGAAAATCTATACTTATTTTTGCATGAAGATAATTTGGGACACATATATTTACAATATCTATCTCTTTATTTTTTAGTAAATTTTTATAATTTTGTTCAACAATTGAACAATTGTATTTTTTTGCTATTTTTCTGCTCTTTTTAATTTAATATCACATACAGCTATAAGGTTTGTATTTTTATTATTATAAATGTGTTCAGCGCGTCTTGGGCCTATATGTCCACATCCAATAATTGCGAAATTGATTTTTTTATTTTTTTTCATATTAATTTGTTAAATTTTTATAAATTTTTATTAATTTTTTACTTTCGTTTTCCCAGTTATATTTTTTTAAAATTGCTTTCCTGCCGTTTTTTTTCATTTTTTTTGTCTCTTCGGGGTGTTCTATTAGATATTCAATTGTTTTAGCAATTTCTTTTAATTTTAAAGGATTAACACAGATTCCACAATTATTTTCTTCGATTATTTTTCTCCATAGAGGAAAATTAGATGCAATAATAGGCAAACCTGCCATCATATATTCAAACATTTTAACTGGTAAACTAACAACATAGCGTGGTAAGGGTTGTATGCAGACAAGGCCCAGGTCTGCGTTACACATATATTGATATGCTTGTTTTTGTGGCAAAAATCCTAGGAAGTTAATTTTTTTCCATTCGGCCATTCTTTTTATTTCTTCTTCAAATTTTTTATTCGAAAAATTTCCAATAATTTTTAGTTTAAGATTATATTTAGGATTTATATATTTTAATGATTGTATGATTTTTTTAATTCCACGCTCTTTTGAAAGTCCTCCAACATAAATTAATTCAGTATATTTTTTTGAGTGGAAATTTTCTTTTTTTATTTTTTGAAAAGAAGAAATGATGGGATAATTTTTAATATCAATAATCTTGTTTTGCTTAAAATTATTTTTAATATCTGGGGTTGCTGTAATAATATAATCCATTTTCTTTGCAGCCCATTTCTCGTATTTATCAAAAATATTAGCAACTAATTTTCTTGATATTTTAGGAATCCAATATTTAGATAAAATTTGTTTTGCAACATCTTCATGAACATCATAAATTACCTTTGCCCCAGTAAAAAATTTTAATAGAAGTCCTACTAGAATTAATTCAGGATCGTGGAAATGGTAAATACTAGCTTTTTGTTTTAATGCTAATTTAAATATTTTCCATGTTGTTACAAAAATTCGGAAGAATCTATTCCTTGGTTTTAATAAAGCAATAATTTTTATCCCGTCTACAGTTTCGTTTTTGTCATGTTGTGAGATTAAAGTTATATCATAGCCAGTATTAGATAGAGTTTTAGCTTCTTTGTAGAAAATACGGATATCAAAAGGAGAATGAACAGATGTTAAAATACAAATTTTTTTCATATTCTTTCTTCAATTAATCAAAAAGGAATTGCTTAGGGCGGTCCAGAGTGTTTTATACCATCTTTTTTTAGGATTTTTTAAGAATTTTTTATATTCTTTCCAAACAATTTCATTTTTTAAACTTTTAATATTATCTTTATTTTTTAATAGCCATACGGCATCAGGGCCAAAAAAGCCGAATTTTTTTCGTCTTTTTAAAATTTTTTCTGGCACTATGTCAGCTACTGCCTCTCTCAATATTATTTTTGTTTGCCCTTTACAGATCAGTCTATCAAGATCTAAAGATTGACAAAATTCAACGATTTTAGGATCTCCATAGGGTAAAATTAGGTTAACCCCTACGAATTTAGCAGTTTTTTGAGCAAGATCTATTAAATGTTGGAGATTTGGTATACTTTTATTTAAGGCTATTTTTAGGCCCCTTGATGTAATAAGGTTTTTTATTACCCTTAATAATATCAGATCGGTTTCTACCATTTTAGCTCGCTGAATGTATTCTTTAATATTTATTATTGCATTAAATATTTTAAGGTGCCGAAGATCATCGTATGCTTTATCTAACAAGAAAGGGTCGTACCCCCCCATTAATTCATCTGGCCATTGACAATAAATTAAGTTTTTTATACCTATTTTTTTAGCTTTCTTCATTATTAAATATTGTAGAAGAGGAGAGCCAGAAATTATTGGTTTTTTGATAATTTCCATCAATCCTTTTATTTCAAGAAGTAAATTTATATCTAAAGGAGTAAAATAATTTGTTTCCAACTGAGGATATTTATTTTTTATCGTCTTCACATATTCTATTTCGTCATACATCGAAAAACCTTCGAATGAAGCTGAAATACTTCGTAACGATTTATTTTTATTTAATAAGATACAGGCGAAGGCAGAAGAATCTAGCCCACCACTTAACATTATTCCTGTTTTTTCATTGTTTGGAATATTATTTAAGATTTTTTCTAATAAGTTCCTTAATTTTTTCGCGTCACTTTTCATAGAATGATAGATTTTAAAATTTTTCCCATTGATTAATTATATTTTTTACAGACGAAACAATACAATTTTCTTTTGCTAATATAGAATAAAATTTTTCAAAACATTTTTTCCATTTAGGCGTAAAAAGATTTGTCATATAAGAGTTGTGCCATAGAAGAACAAAAACGCCATGATATTTTTTTGTTAATTTTAATAAATCTAACATTTTTTTTAATCCTTTTTCTGGCGATAATTTTTGACCGAAGATTAAAGTCCAATCCATTAATATGAGGGGAACCTCATATATTTTAATAATTTTATTATTTATAATATCAAAAGGTTGGAATGGGTGACAAATTCCACTTCGAAAACCTTCATATTCATTAAAACCAACCGTAGAGTCATATTGAAGGTTGGCCTCTTCCCATATATTCCAACTTTGAGGACATTCCCATTTAAGATAATGTTGACGCCCACCCATTATAGGTTTTTTGATTATTTGTTCTAATTTCGCCTTTTCTTTTTTAAGAACTGGCAGATTATTATAAGCATTAAAGCTTGGATGAATCCCGATTTCAAAACCTTTTTTGTTTAGTTTTGTAATTATATTTTTTGTTTGTGAATTGTTTAGAGAATAATCCTTGTTATTTGTTATAAAATAGAAAGAAGAATTAAAATTATATTTTTGTTCTAGATTTATAATGTATTCAAAAGTATCAAGAAGTAAGTCTTTTTTCAGATGTAACTTTGTTTTTAGATAGTCTTTCAATATAGAGAAAGCTTTTTTAATTTTTCTTTTTTGTAATGCCCTTTTTAAGCTTCCCAAAGGAGGATAAATTCTGTATTTTTTTATATGATCGATGTCGTGTGTTAGACACACAGCGAAATCTTTATTGCCCCAGGATTTTTTCCGCTTGAATCCCATATTAAAATTATTTATCCAGCTCCAAAGTAATTCTATATATTCGTTAACAATTGGTCTATTTAAAAAATTTTCTTTATAGGCTATAGTAGCCGTAGCAGGGAATCCATTAAGTTTGTTTTTATTTTTTTGGATTATTTCTTCATAACGAGTAATCATAAAAAATGATGAGGCAATAATATCAATATCAGTTTCAATGAATTTGTCGTATTTTTTAATATGTTTTTCTATCTTATTTTTTCCTTGATAGATAATTGGCAAATTATTATATCTATTCAGAGGTAATTTGGGCAATGACTCGAGCCCTAGATAGTTCTTCCCAAAAAAATTTGAGGGTATTATATTAATTATTTTGCATTTAGTTTTGGGCCTTTTTTTAGAGTAGCTTATCAGAATATCTTCTTCTTTTAGATTAGAAAAGTTATTTGTTTGAATAAAGGTAATTCCTAAAATCTTAGAGAAAAGGTCAAAAATATATTTTATTTGTTTTTTATAATTATTTTTTTCTGTTTGATAATATATTTTCATGAGGTTTATTTTGATTATATTGTAATCTGCCTTTGGTTAGCATTAAAACGGCGCTGTTCCTCTCTTTTAGTAATGATTATGCTTGTTAAAACGCCGGTTAATGCCAGAAAGAGGCGATTGTCAGTTATATCGCCACTAACCATAGCGTTTAAAAAGTAGAATATAAATAATGTTACTAAAGACAACAGTATTATATCTTGCTTTATTTTAGTTTTTTTTATAAAAAGAAGCCAATAAAAAATATAAATGTTGAATAAAATAAAGCCAATAATTCCAAATTCTGATAAAAGTTCGAGAAACATATTATGCGGCTGGCGATAATGTAGCCCGGTGATTTTTGAGAATCCTCCTATACCTACACCGAATATAGGATAGTTAGTCCAAACCTTGATGCTTTCTTTATACATTAAAAGCCTGCTCTGCATTGGATTTTTTGCTTCTAATCTATAGATCATGTATTGTGCTTTACTAGAGAAGCTTAAAAGTATAGAACTTATTATTATTATGAAAAGGAAGAGGCCGATTAAATACGATTTTTTTAGAATGTTATTATTTTTGTGTTTCGTTTTCTTTTTTAAATGAGTAATTAATAGAATGAATAAAGTAATTATTGCAGCAAGAAAACCAGATCTATTTGCTGAGAAAAATAGTCCTAGAGTTGTAATACCTAGTGAACAAATAATTATAAATTTCCAGGCCCATTTTTTTTGATATGTGAAAAATATAATACAGAGTAATAGCGAGGCTCCTGCACTAGTTCCAAGCCTATGATAGTCAGTAGCTTTTTTTATTATACTATAATCTTTAGTAAGTACGGAGTAAATGGTGGTCAGAGATATAATAATGCCAAATATAAACAAGAGGACCAAAAAACGGAAAGCTCTTTTTTTATTATTAATAATTATTAAACTTGCGAAAATTGTCCAGGGAACTATAAAAATAAATTCAAGGAATTTCCGATCTGCCTTTTCAAAACCCAATGTGTTAAAATATGAAGCTATAGCGTAGGTAGTGAATATAGCAAATACTAGAAAGAGTTGTAATTTTTTTCTTTTGATAACTCCACCCTTGTTCATTAGAAGAACGATAATGCCAGTTAAAATGCTTATACCACCAAAAATAGTTGTGGCGTGAATAACTTGGCCAATAGGGGAAAAAAGAGGCATTGCCTGGATACCGCCAGCTATTAGAAACAAAACAAATGTAGTTTCGAAAGAAAAAATGTTTGATAAAAAATTATTACATTTCATTTGAGTTCTTTTCTCAATTTATTATAGATACACAATACTTTTTGTTTAATTTTTCTTAAAAGAATACCAATTGCCCATATAAAGAATATATCTATATATAAAAGAAGCCTAAAACTACGGGCAATTTTTTTTCTTATAGTAGTAACATTTAGAACTTCTTCTACATGTATGTACATAATTCTTCTTCTCCTAATTCTAAGATTCATTAAATGTCGATGTTTATAATAGCTTTTCCAAATACCATTAAGATATTTTTCAGTTTTCGAAACTCTTTGATAACCATGTTTTTGGTGCATTATTGTAAGAGTGCTAGATAAAATTGCTCCTGGTCCAAAATTTTCAATAAGACGAATATTTAAATCCCATCCAACAGATCCTACTAAATTTTCATCAAAACCATTTATTTTTTTTAAATAACTTGTTTTTGTTAATAAGGTTGAAGGACTAATATGCAAGCGGCCAGATAGAGCATCCTCTATGTTAATTTTTTTTATAGAGAATATTTTTTCTTTATTATTTTCTGTTATCTTCTTTTCTTCGAATATTTTTTCTGTTCCGATAACACTAAATTTATTAACAAAAGGAATTTGTTTCTCTAATTTAGTCGGTAACCATTCGTCGTCATCGTCTAAAAATGCTATATATTTTCCTTGCGCTTTTTTAATTGCTTGATTACGTGTTACGCTACCTCCCCCGCCTTCATTTTTTTTATTTTTCAAATATTTTATACGCTTATCTTTATTTTGATATTGTTTTATTAGTTTAGAAGTATTGTCAGTTGAACAGTCATCTACTACTAATATTTCTATATTTTTAATAGTTTGATTTATTACACTTTTTAAGGCTCTTTCAAGTAAATCAGAACGATTATATGTTGGAATTATAACACTTACTTTTATCATATTATTTTATTAATTCTTTTTTAAAAAGTATTAAATAGTTTATTATTCCCTTTTTACTGTGTTTCCAAAATAAAAATAATGATGCAAGATATAAAAAGGCCGAGGAAATAACAATAAAGGTAAAATCTGTCCACGTTTCAATGTTTGTTATTTTCTTAATTATTATAATAAAAGTAGACATTATTAATGTAGAAATTATATAATGAATAGAAATTTTTAAAAAAAAGAATTTTTCTATATTTAATGTTTTTACAACATTATACCACCAAACAATTATACTTAAAAGTAGACCAATTAATACATTCAGCGCCACTCCTACTAAGCCATACATTAAACTTAATGGATATATTAAGATAATCATAAAAATAATTCTTATAAGATTCATGTAGAAATTTATTTTAGGAATACCTATTCCACGAAAAAGAGGGTCCCCAGAGCTAGCTAGTAATCTAAAAAAACTTGTTATAGTTAATATCTGTAAAATTGGGATTATCGGTATCCATTTTTTTCCTAAAAATATCTGAACGAATTCAGGTGCTATTAGAACTATTCCAACAGTTAAGGGAATAGAAATAAAGCAGATAAATTCAAAAATAAAGAAAAACGTTTTACGAACATTGATTTTATTATTTTGAAATTTTGAAAAAACAGGAAAACCAATATTTGATATTATTTGACCTAAACTCATATTTATTAGATTTCCCATCTTAAAAGACATTTGATATAAACCTAAATATGTAGAACCTAAAAATTTAGTTATAAAGAAATTATCTCCATAAACAGCTATTAAGCTAATCCAATTGTCTTTTAGTATCCATCTGCCAAAATTAAATAAATTTTTTATTTTATTTATATTAAATTCAAATTTTGGTCTAAAGTTATGTATTATATAAGATGATATTAATTGAATTAAGTCTTTTGTTATTAGACCTAATACAAGTGCCCATGCATTTTTTAAAATAAGAGCACTTATTATTGTGACAACAAGACTGCCAAAAGAAGAAATAAAGTCAAAAACAAATTGTTTATAAAAAAGAAGATCCTTTCTAAAATATAAAATACCTATATTAATAAATCCTCTTATTAAAATTGATATGGCACAAACACGAGTAATTAAAATTGCTTCCGGAGATCCTAAAAATTTACCTATAATAGGAGCTAGAATAAATACAACCAAAAATATAATAATTCCTCTAATAATTTCTATTGTCCAAGCTGTGTCAAGATAATTTTTGGCTCTACTTTTTTGGATTATAGCTTCATTAAAACCAGATTTTGAGATTTTAGAAATAATTATTATAACTAATAGGGCGATACCGTATAATCCAAAATCTGAAGGCATTAATAAACGAGCCAAAATAATTATACGTATTAAATCGAATAAATTAGTTATAAATTGAGAACCAATTTGCCACATTCCTCCTTTTATCGCCTTATAACTTATTATTTTTTGAAAGTCGTTCATTATTAATTTTACCTACTTATAGTAAATTATATGAATTTGTCTATGTGGGCTATATTTGTGATCCTTGTGAGAGCTATGTATTATAGTCTTTTTATATCCATACTTATTTAATAAGTTATCAATATCTTCTTTTGTTTTTCCATAGTCTAATATTTTTTTTGGATGAATTTCTATAAATATTATCGGTTTATAATTTTTAAGGATTTGTTTCATGCCCAATAGCACATTAAATTCATATCCCTCTACATCAATTTTAATTAAGTCTGGTATTGTTATTTTTTCACTTTTTATTAGATTATCAATGCTATTCATTTCTATATTTATTCCTTTATTCTTTTTGCTAATATGATGTTGGGTACAACCAGCTTTATTTCCAGTAATTTTTAATTTAGCTGTTTTTTTTATATCTCCGATAGCTAGTTGAAAAGGAGTTATATTGTCTATTTTGTTTCTTTGAATATTTTTAATTAAACGATCATAGCTTATGGGTTCAGGCTCAAAGGAAAAAATTTTTATATCCTTTCTAAATTTTCCAGCCATTAGGCTATATAAACCAATATTAGCGCCAATATCAAACACGACCTTAGATTTATTTAAATGTTTTAAATATTTAGTCCAGAAAGCGTATTCTTTATGATAACATTTTTTAATTTGAGAAAATTCTGTGTTATTTTTAAATCCAATTATTATTTTTTCTTCTCCAAAGGTTAGGTGGATACCATTCCACCCGTAAAATAAGTGACGAATTAAATTTACTGTTATTCGGATAAAATTTTTTAATAATTCTGGTAAATTTTCCCAAATTTTTTTTAAATTATTTTTCATTTTATTAATTTATTTTTTAATAATTAAATTATCGGTTTTTCCCAAATAGTTGTTTCCCATGGATGGTTACAATAAGGGCCAACTCCATAAAAAATTTTTGTTTTCCAATTTTTTATAATTTTTTTTGATTTTTCATATCTTTTTCTTTCAGAATTATCTAACATTAAATATCCACCGATTTTTATTTTAGGGATAGCCGCAACAATACATGATGCTCTTGCTCGACCGTCGATAAAAACAAAATCAAAATTATTATCAGGATATTTATTAATACTTGTTACATAATTTTTAAAATTAATACCATTGTATGTTTTAAAATCGGAAGAAAATTTTTTAGACATATGATTGTTAAATTTTTTTAAAAAATTTAATTGTGGTTCATAAAGGAAAATTTTACAGTTAGTCAAGTTTTCTTTTTTAATTTTTTTAAGGACAACCTTGTACCAACTTTTGTCATGCTCTATAGAAATCACTTTTTTAACTCTATTAGAAAAAAATATTGTTGATCCACCTGAGCCATATTCAAATACTATCATATTTGATTTGAGGTATTTTTTTAACCATTTTCTTGCTTCAAAATTTATCCACGGAATACCTTTTTGTAAAGGATTAGAATTGTCTATAGCTGAAATGAACCATTTTAAAAAGAATTTCAAGTTATTATATGATTTTAAAAAAAATGGTATTAATTTTATTCCTTTATATATTTTTTTTAACATATTTTTATATTAATTTAAGCGAGAAATATATTTTAATTTTTATTTTTAGGAAGCCAGATAGAAAAATTTTTTTTAGTTAAATTTTCTAATTTTCTTATATCTGAAATAAAATTTTTGTATAAATTTAGTTCTTCTTCTTTTGAAAGATTAATCTTTATTTCAGAGGAAGATACATTTAATTTATTTGTAATGTAATATACTATTTTTTTTCTTATTTTAAAAGGGATTAACCTTTTTAGCCATTTTTGCATTAGGTCATTTTTGGACATAAATTGGCTTATTTTTTTTATTTTTATTTTATGGCTAGTATTAAAATGATAAATTTTATTAGGCAAAAATGAAGAATCGATTTCTAAAAATTCATATATTTCTTTTAAAGTTTTTTGAGTATCTCTTACAAAATTTTCAAATAAAATTATTTTAATTAAATTTTGATTAAAATTATCAAAAAATCTTTTGACTTGTTCATAATATAAACTTACTTCAAGATAATGATAAGAAAATGGCCAGTTCTGTTTTATTCTTTTTGATTCATTTTTTATGGCATCTTTAAAATTAAGTTTTTCTTTGTTTACTCTTTTTAACCATCGATAATGAGAAAATGCTCGATTTAAAGGATTTCTTAATAAAATAAGGATTTTAGGATTTTTTATTTTAGATTTAATATTTAAAGCAGCAGTTTTAGAATAAAGATAGCTAACAGAAGCTTCTCCAGTAATTTTTTCATTTTTGACTTTTTTGAATAATTTAAGATATTCTTCCCAATTATTTATTTCTTTATAATATTGATATTCGCAAAAGAAATTTGGTTCTTTAATGGGCGACATGAATATTTGTGGATGTTTTTTTAAAAGATAATAAAGCGTAGTAGTTCCACTACGAGCGGCTCCGACTATAAAGAAATTTGGTTTTTTTCTTTCTCGAGATATAATTTTATTCATTAATTTATTTTTTTTGATATATTTAAATTAATTCTTTAAAAAACCAATCAGACATGTTATAGTCTTAGTGCTGGCTAGTATGGGCCAAAGTCGGTTTGAATCGAGAATATTTTTCATCTCCCTAAGTAAAGGAGCAATTTTCATAAAATTGGGTCGAGCCGCAGCCACGCAGATAATTTTTATCTTATTTTTTTTCATAAAACTCTTTGATTTTTTTAATAATAAAGTCCTGATTCTTTTTGGGCAGCCCAGGATAAATTGGTAAAGATAAAACTTCTTGACTAGCTTTTTCTGACTCTGGAAAGCTATATTTTTTGTATTTTAAGGATTTAAAAATTGGTTGAAGATGAAGACAAAGGGGATAATATATCTGAGTGGGAATATCATATTGTTTTAGATATTTTTGTAACTGATTTCTTTGTTTTACTCTAATAGTATATTGATTAAAAACATGAGTATTCCCAGAAGTAGTTTTAGGGACAATGACTCCTTTAACATTTTTTAATTGAGTATTATAATATTGAGCATTCTTTCTTCTTTGTTGAGACCATTTATTTAAGTATTTTAATTTAACCTTTAAAATAGCTGCTTGTAGGGCATCAAGACGGGAATTAAGGCCTAAATAATGGTGGTAATATTTGATTTTTGAACCATGAGCTCTTAAAATTCTAATTTTTTCTCCTAAATTTTTATTATTAGTAATAACCATTCCGCCATCACCAAATCCACCAAGGTTTTTTGATGGAAAGAAACTTAGACAACCTGTATCACCGATTGTCCCAGTAACTTTTCCTTTGTATTTTGCCCCAATAGACTGAGCCGCATCTTCAATTACTTTTAGTTTATATTTTCGCGCAATTTTCATAATCTTGTCCATTTCTGCTGATTGGCCAAAAAGGTGAACGGGGATAATCGCTTTAGTTTTTTTTGTAATAACTTTTTCAATTTTATCAGCATCAATATTAAATGTTTCTGGATCAATATCAACAAAAACAGGTTTGGCTTTACACAGAGCGATAATTTCGGCTGTGGAAATAAAAGTAAAAGGAGTCGTGATAACTTCGTCGCCTTGACCAATATTTAAAGCCATTAACGACAAAAGTAGGGCATCAGTTCCAGAATTTACTCCAATGGCATATTTGGCTCGACAATGCTTAGCAATCTGTTCCTCAAATTCTTTAACTTCTGTTCCAAGTATAAAATGGCTTTTATTCAGAATATTTTTAATAGCTTGGTCAATTTCTTTTTTAATTGATTTGTACTGTTTTGTTAAATCTAAATATTGCATATTATTTTATTTGTTTAACTTTATTGTTTTTCTTTTGATATTTTCTTTTACATTTTAAACATTTGGCTTTTTCTTTTTCAAATTCAAGCTTGTTGCCGCATTCGCAAATCCAACCAATAAGTTTTCCCGGAACCCCAACGACAATAGCATAATCAGGGACATTTTTGGTTATTACAGAACCGGCACCAATAAAAGCCCACTTACCAATAGTGTTATCACAAATAATTGTGGCATTAGCTCCAATAGATGCCCCTTCTTTAACTAAAGTAGGCAACCATTTGCCATATTGAGGATATTTTTTCTTTGGATATTTAGCTCGCGGATTAGGATCATTAGTAAAGACAACTGAAGGTCCAACAAAAACATAGTCTTGTAAAGTAATTAAATCCCAAATATCAATATTAGATTCTAATTTAACTCCTTTACCCAACTTAACTTTAGATCCAATAAAACAGTTATGTCCAATAACACAATCTTTACCAATTTTTGCTTTGGGCAAAATTTGAGAATGCTGCCAAATTCTTGTTCCTGAACCAATTTTTGCTTTATCAGAAACTTCAGCAGTTTGATGAGACCAAACTTTTTTCATATGTTTATAAATTAATTGTTTTTCCCTTATTATCTAAGGACTTTTGACAAGCAGTTAATATTTTAAGTACATTTAAAGCTTCTTTTCCGTCACTTCTGGGATTTTTTCTTGTTTTTATACAATTAAGAAAATGTTGGCATTCTTCGCGCAATGGCTCAGATTGAGGCAGGGAAATAGTTTTGCCAAGCGCTTTTTTTGCGTTGGGAATTCTATGATTTTGTCGATGATACCATTCTATTTTATGTGAATAAATTACTAATTTATTTTCTATTTGATCATCAAAGACAGCCATTTTTTTGTCACCAATTATAGCCATTTTTTGTTCTTTAAAAGGATTAAGCCAATTAACAAAAATATGGGCGCCTTGATTCTGACTAATTTCAAAATAAGTTATAGTGCTATCAGCTACATCTTTATTTAACCAACTTAATCCATGTGAGTATATTTTTTTTGGTGTTTTTCCAAAAAGATGAATGATAACGGAAATATCATGAGGAGCAAAGGACCAAAGAACGTTCTCTTCTGTTCTTATTTTTCCAAAATTAAGACGGTTGGAATAAATATATCGAATTTTCCCCAAAGAACCCTTTTTGATTAATTGTTTTAATTTAATGACGGCGGGATGATAAAGTAAAATATGTCCAACCATTAAAATACGTTTTTTGTTTTTGGCTAATTTAATTAATTCTTGACCATGTTTTAATTCTAAGGCCAAAGGTTTTTCAACAAATACATCCTTGCCAGCTTTAAGAAATTTTTTAGCTAATTCATAGTGAGTAATTGCTGGGGTAGCAATAACCACGCCTTTAATTTCTTTATCAAGGAGTATTTTACCAAGATTTGAGGTAGTTTTTGTGCCTGGATAAAGTTTTTCAAATTTTTTTAATATATTTTTATCAAGATCACAAATAGTTTTTAACACTCCTAGTTGATAAAAGTTTCTCACTAGGTTTTTGCCCCAATAGCCAGTGCCAATAATTGCAATATATTTTTTTGTTTTTTTCTTTGCCATACTATATGATTTAAATGAAAATTATATTTTATACTTTTTTTAAAAAATTTGTTATACTATATTATAGATATAGAGTTTTTAAGGTAATTTTATATGAAAAAAGAGGAATTTAAAAAACTTGGACGATTATTTTTAGGTTTTGCTGTTGTTCTGGGAGCAGTAATTAGTATTCTAACTTTAACAGGGTCTAATGAAGCATTAAGAAAATATTTAGCTGGAGTTTTTATTTTTTTAATTACTTTGGTTGGAGTTTTGAATGTAGTGGAGTCTGATTTAAATTCAGAGATTGTTCCTGAATCAGGAGCTAATTTGGTAACAGTTGTTAGGGTTATTGACGGCGATACAATAGTTATAGATGGAGATATTCATGTTCGTCTTTTGGGAATCAATGCTCCTGAAACAGGGGAGTGCTTTTATGAAGAATCTAAAGATACTCTTATAAGTCTTATTCAGGGAGAGGAGATACGTTTAGAAAAAGATGTTTCTGATATGGATAATTTTGGCAGATTACTTAGATATGTATTTTTATCAAATGATAATTTATTTATTAATAATTCTCTTTTAAAAGAAGGATACGCAGATGTTATGTCTTCTGGTCAGGATTTACTATATAGGAGACTTTTAACATCCAGTCGTAATCAAGCAATTACACAACGCAAGGGCATGTGGGGGGTTTGTGAAAATCAGGAAGAAGAGGCAGAAACCATTTTTCCCTTAGAGAAAAATGATATTTCAACTAATCCAGAATGTCTTATTAAGGGCAACATTTCAGAGCATGGATATGGTAAAGTTTATTTTTCTCCTGGTGACCCAAATTATAATCAAGTAAAAATATCTTTTGATAAAGGAGAACAATTTTTTTGTACAGAGCAGGAGGCCGAAGCAGCGGGTTTTGTGAAAAATGAATCTTTTTAATTAAGGGAGGTGTGGGGGTTTACCAATTTTTAATTCGTTTTTTTGTTTTATCCCTCAATTTTTTATAAAATTCGCGAGTTTTATTCTCAACTTTAGGTGAAATTAATCTTAGGATTTCTGATCCTAAGATTTTATATCTCCCCCCGATTTTATTGGCTCGTAAAATACCTGTTTTTAACCAGCGTTTAATAGTACTTTTGCTGATTTTTAAAAAATCACGGGTTTCTTTAGTAGTATATATTTTATTTGGTTTTATTTCTTCCATAATTGATGGTATTTATTTTTTTGTAGATAATTAATTACTTTTTCAACACTTTCTTGTTTTGATTCATGGTCTGTTTTTAATTCTATTTCTGGTTTTTGAGGTGATTCATAAGGATTATCGATTCCAGTAAAATTTTTTACTTCTCCCCTTTTTGCTTTTTTATATAAACCCTTAACATCTCTTTTTTCACAAATTTTTAATGGTGCATTAACATATATTTCTATAAAATTGTCTATTTTTTTCCTCAATTCTTCTCTTTGTTTTTGGTAAGGGGAAATAAAACTAGCTAAAACAATTATTCCGTTTTGAGCCAGCATTTTAGCTACAAATCCAGCAATGGCAATATTTTTTTCTCTTCCTTGTTTAGAAAAATCAAGGTTTTTGGTTAAATTTTTTCTTAAAACATCTCCGTCTAGTCTTTCGCAAACAATATTTTTGTCTCGTAAATATTGATAAACCTTATCCGCAACCGTGCTTTTTCCAGAACCAGAAAGACCTGTAAACCAAAGCACAGCTCCTTGTTGTTTTCTTTCTTTCTTTTTCTTTTTTCCATTAATTCTTTTTACAAACCGAATCATACCTATTGCTACTGTATTATTAGTTACTTCATCAACAAGAATAAAACAGCCTGTATTACGGTTTTTAATATAAGAATCCAACATTAACGATTTGTTTGTTTTTAGACAAATCCGGCCAATGTCATTTATTTTTAAAACTTTTGTTTTTTCTTGATGAAGAGTATCAATGTTTAATCGATACCTTATTTTTTCTATAGAACAACGAGCCACATTAGTAGTATGTTTAATCAAATAATTAAATTTTTCTTTTAATAGCTTGTTTGACATCCAGCAAATAATCGCTTCAAATTCGTTACTTAATTCAGGAAGATTTTTTTCTCTTACAATCATATCTCCTCGACTTACATCAACCTGGTCTTTAAGCGTGATTAAACTAGATTGAGGAGCAAAGGCATAATTTTTTTCTTTTTGGTCTACAATAATAGACTTAATTTTAGTTTTAACCCCAGAGGGAAGGATTATTACTTTACTTCCTTTGTGAATAATTCCTCCTTCGATTTTACCCGCATAACCTCTTTGATCTCTGCCAATTTTTAAAACTAATTGAACAGGAAAACGAAAATCAATTAAATTCCGGTCACTAGATATTTCAATATTTTCTAAATAACTATATAAGGTGTCTCCTTGATACCAATTCATTTTAGAATCCCTTTCTACAACCATATCCCCCTTAAGGGCGGATATAGGAATAAATTGTAAATCTTTAATGTTTAATTTATTGGCAAAGCTAATTAAATCTTTCTTGATTTTTTCATAAGTTTCTTTTTTGTAATCAATTAAGTCCATTTTGTTTACCGCAATTAAGATGTGGGGAATGTTCATTAAGCTGGTAATAAATAAATGACGTTTTGATTGAATCAAAACGCCCTTGGTGGCATCAATAAGTATAATGGCAACATCGGCAGTAGAAGAACCAGTAATCATGTTTTTAGTGTACTGTTCGTGTCCTGGGACATCAGCAATAATAAATCTTCTTTTTAGGGTGGAAAAATAGCGGTAAGCTACATCAATAGTGATTCCCTGTTCCCTTTCCGCTTTTAATCCATCTAAAAGATAGGCGAGATCAACTTCTTTCCCTACCTTAGAACAAGTATTTTTAATAGATAAATATTGATCTTCAAAGATACTATGACAATCGTGTAATAATCGTCCGATTAAGGTTGATTTTCCGTCATCAACGCTACCAGCCGTAGTAAGACGAATTAACTCAATATCATTTATTTCTTTTTTATTTATACTTTTTTTTGCCATAATTAATTTTAAAAATAACCATCTTTTTTTTTGTCTTCCATGGCACTATCAGAACCTAAATCAATAATCCGGTTTTCCCTTTCAGATCTTTTAGCGGTTAAAACTTCTTTTAAAATTTTTTCGACATTAGTAGCATTTGATTCTATTGCACCAGTACATGGAGAACATCCCAGAGAACGGAAACGACATGTAATTTTTTCTGTTTTTTCTTCTTTTTTAACGTGAGTATGTTTATTAACAGGAACTAGAACATCTTTTCTCCGAATAACTAATCTTTTTTGGGCAAAATAAATAGGAACAATTTCAATATTTTCTACCATAATATATGACCAAACATCCGCCTCTGTCCAATTAGACAAAGGAAAGACACGCATGGTTTCCCCCTCTTTAAGTGCAGTATTAAAACTCTGCCAAGGTTCTGGTCTTTGTTTTTTAGGATCCCAAGAGCCTAATTCACTACGGTGAGAAAAAATTCTTTCTTTGGCCCTTGATTTTTCTTCGTCCCTTCTAGCTCCACCAAAAGCAGCGTCAAAATTATGTTTTTTAATTCCATCTAAAAGAGCTTTTGTTTTTAAATGATAGCAACAAGTCTCCACGCCTTGTTTTAAGGGGTGCATTTTTTCTTTTATCATTTTTTCGTTTTTTTCTATAATCAATCTCACCCCTGTTTTTTTTATGTAATAATCCCGAAATTTAATCATTTCTTTAAATTTATATCCAGTATCAATATGCATTAAGGGGAAGGGGATTTTGTTTGGATAAAATGCTTTTTCTGCTAATCGTAACATTACTGAAGAGTCTTTGCCGACAGAATAAAGCATAACCGGGTTTTTGAATTCGGCCATAGTTTCTCGAATAATATGAATACTTTCGGCTTCTAATTTTTCTAGATAATTTAGATTATAATTTTCCATAAAAATTTTATTTTTAGTATCTTTAAAAAATTACGGATTTTCCCAGTAACGAATATAATTTTTTATAATAAAAAAAAGTTTATTTTAACTTTTTTATTATATTAAAAGTATTAAAAGGTGTCAATAGGTGTCAATAGAGTTATAAGTGGAAAACTTTTTTATATTTTCTACTTTTAATTGCGTTTCTTGTATCCACTACAGTGGCTGATTTTTGAGCAACTTCACTATAATTGAATTCTGAATGAGCTGCTAAAATTAAAACACAATCATAATTTTTCAAAACTTCAGGAGTATATTTAATTGATTTTAATAATTGACCATTAATTTTAAATTCTCTAATAAA
>SDBT01004904.1_pt1 | contig 22608 bp, 20 predicted proteins | sample 2277101 | NCBI WGS metagenome assembly SDBT01 (sample SAMN10404973, study PRJNA504765) | marine sediment metagenome | isolation source: marine sediment core GS10_PC15, 103 cmbsf | place: Arctic Ocean: Southern Knipovich Ridge | collected 2010 | reverse complement strand
GTGTCATAAGTCATAAGCCTGGTTGATCCGATACATGGGAAGCGCAGGGGTTCCGGCCCCTGCGCGCTTGTCTGGCTCCTGATCGGGAGTACATTATCGGGCAGAGTTCACGGGAACCATCACCGAGGAGAACATCCGATGCAGAAGTGGATCTGCCTGGCATGTGACCATATCTATGATCCGGCGGTCGGTGATCCCGACAACGGCATCGCTGCCGGGACCCCGTTTGAAGATCTGCCCGATGACTGGAAATGTCCCGATTGCGGGGTCGGCAAAGACTTCTTTGAGCAGTACGACTGATCATGAATCCACGCAAACTCAAAGAGAATATCTGGGCGGTCGGTACGATTGACTGGGGTCGGCGGCTCTTCGATGATCTCATCCCCCTGCCCGAAGGTACGAGCTATAACGCGTTCCTCCTGAAAGGGAGTGAAAAGACCGCGCTGATCGATGGGGTGGATCCGGCGGTCGAACACGTACTGATCGATAACCTTCGATCGCTGGGTGTGGAGACACTCGACTACATCGTCTCCAACCACGCGGAGCAGGATCATTCGGGCGCGATCCCGGCGGTACTCGAGGCCTGGCCGGAGTCGATGGTGGTCACCAACCCCCGGTGCGCGGGCATGCTGACAGACCACCTCCACATCCCGGAGGATCGGTTCATCCTGAAGGGTGATGAGGAAACACTGTCACTGGGAGGCTGGACTCTCCAGTTCTTTCTGGCCCCGTTCGTGCACTGGCCCGAGACCCAGTTCACCTGGCTTGAGGAGGAGAAAATCCTCTTCACCGGCGATTTCCTCGGTTCTCATCAGGCTACCAGCGATCTCTTTGTGAGGGATGTAGCCAGTACCTGGCTCGGCGCCAAACGCTACTACGCCGAGATCATGATGCCTTACCGGAAGAAGTTCCCGAAATACCTGGACCGGATCGATACTCTGGCTCCCGAGATCATTGCCACCACGCACGGCCCGATCTACGATGAGCCCGCATTCATCCTCGATGCCTACCGGGACTGGTCATCCGATGAGGTGAAAAACGACGTGGTCGTGGCGTACGTCTCGATGCATGACACCACCGCCACGATGGCCAACCATCTCATCAACGCGCTCATAGATCGCGGGATGAACGTGAAAGTCCACAATCTGACCGGGGTTGATATAGGTGAGCTGGCCATCGACCTGGTCGATGCGGCAACGATCGTCTGGGCGTCCCCGATCGTCGGGGTCGGTCCCCACCCGAACGTGGCCTACGTGGCCTTCCTGGCGAATATTCTCAAACCGAAAGCGAAATTCGCCGCGATCATCGGCTCGTACGGCTGGGGAGGGAAACTGGTGGAACAGCTGCTCGGCCTGCAGAAAAACCTCAAGGTGGAAGTGCTCGAACCTGTGATGGTCAAGGGATTCCCCCGACAGGAGGATTTCGCGGCTCTCGATGGCCTGGCCGATACGATCGCGGAGAAGCACCGGGGTGAGGGGTTGCTGTAGCGCCCGGAGGTTGCCGCATCACGCCGTGGTCTGCAGGGAGGCCGGTATCGCTACCGGTGCGGATACAGTGGATGCAGCTGAGGATGAATTACAAAGGATTTGTCAGTAGGGGAAAGCACTCCCCGTGCCCAGCAGGAACTGGTTGTCATAGTTCCTGGTCTCACCTCCACTTGTTACCCTGATCGCGGCCGGGTCGTTGATGGGACATCGTTCCTCACAGATGCCGCACCCGATACAGATCTCGGCATCAACGTGCGGCTGCTGCAGTTCCTTTTCGACTCCCTCGTGATCGGTGACGGTGACCACCTCGAACCAGATCGCCTTCTCCGGCGTCGGACAGTGCTCCTCGCAGACGATACACTCGGTGTCGTAGACAAAGGGGAGGCACCGGTTCCGATCGACCCACGCAGTGCCGATGTGAACTTCTTTCTTCTCCTCCAGGGTCAGTTCCTCGATAGCTCCGGTGGGACAGACCTGGCCGCAGAGGGAACAGTTGTACTCGCAATATCCGGTTGCGAAGAAAAGGAAGGGCGTCCAGAGACCGGCCAGTCCCGCCTCGGTCGTGGTCGGATGGATGGTGTTCGTGGGGCAGACCTTCATGCACTCCCCGCAACGGATACACTTTCTGAGAAAATCGTCTTCCGCGAGAGCGCCCGGGGGACGGATGAGGGCCGGATTCCAGGTCCTCCCCTGGACGACAGGCGCAACCTCAAGCAACATGGTGGCGGCGAGGCCCGATCCCGCCGCTGTGAGGAAGGAGCGCCGGCTGACCGCGGTCTTCGGCAGCTTCTTCGACTTCCTTCGTTTCCCTTTATTCCGCGACATCGGTCGTCACCTTTTTCCTGAATGCAGCCTTTGGTGGCAGCGGAGGAACAAGCACGTTCCTCTTTCCGAACCACTTCCACCGGAAACTGATGGCACCCGCAGGGCACTGGTCCCGGCAGTTGAAACAGGCGAAACACTCCTGCTGTTTCCACTCTCCACTCAGGTGGGGGTCACACGCGCCGTGACAGTAAGGCACACAGAGGTTGCAGTCGATGCAGGCCTCGGGATCGTTATGGACCTCCAGCCGGGAGACCTTCGAACAGTAGCCGAGGAGCGCGCCGAGGGGGCAGATGTACTTGCACCAGAAACGGAACCTCACGAGAGCGAGCCCTGCCAGTAAGGTGAAGAAGAGACCGACCAGCACACCTCCCTGGAAGGATATCGGATCGTAGGGCAGAGTATTCTTCAACAGTAACGAGTAGATCGGTTCAGAAATGAGGGTGATCCTGACCGGTCCGATGCCCGGATTCCAGTTGTAGAGCCAGGTGAAGAGCTGCTCCGCCCCCCAGGTGAAGGCCGGGTAGATGCTCGTGGCCATCGTGCGGTAGAAGAGAGGAATCGGATCGAAGATCCCCACGAGATTGAGCCCGCCTGCTGCCGCCGCGAGCAATCCGACCAGCAGGAGGTATTTGCTCTTCTGCCATTTCGACCACTGACCGGTGCGGATCTGCTCAGAAAGCCTGTCCCCACGGAAGGAACTGATAACATTGAAGGTCGTGCCCAGCGGACAGATCCATCCGCAGAATACCCTGCCGAGCAGCAGAGTGATCGCCACGACGATCAGTGAGAGCAGCATTCCCGGGAGGATCGTGCCGGATGAGATAAAGGTGGAGAGCAGGATCAGGGGGTCTATCTGCAGGAAGAACCTGGCCAGAGGCCCGTGGTCATTTTCCCCCACGAGCGTCGTACCGAGAAAGAGGACGATGAAGAGCCCGAGGAAGAAGATCTGCGAGACGCGGCGCAGGTTGACGATACTCATGAAAGCTACACTACACCTCGATCCGGACGGGGGCGAGGCTCTCGTAATCGATTGTGCCAAGGCCTAAAGCCGCTCCGGCTCTGGTGGTTGTGATCCTGTCCGGGGTGAGCCCGAAGAGTGAGGCCCCGAAGGCTTCGACAGCGACGGTGTCGGTGCCTGCCACAATGGTGTCCCGGCGTTCGACGTCAGCGAGGCTGCCGCCGGTAGGACCGTTGGCGACCAACACACGGACAGCGTCGAGTACGACGAGATCTGAAGGCACGAACTTCGCCACATCAGCCATGGCCGGTCCGAGGTTCTGGTGGATGCGGTTCCGCTCACCACCGATCACACCCATCAGGTTCTTGATGGTGAGCGTAAGGTCCGAGAGACTGTGATGTTTGGCGATAGGAACATTGATGCGCTTGTCACACTCCACGTAGTCAACATAGATGGGCCACCGCCTGAGGTTCTCGCCACCGAGATCCATCTCCCGGAATTTCCGGCGATCCATAAAGAACACATCAGCCCCCTCTGCTTCCGCGGCCGCCTGGATCCCGCTGTTACGGAACGTGCGCCGCTGATCGTTGCAGGGGAGATCTGAGACTTTCACCCTCTTCGCTCCCGCGTCGTAGCAGAGGCGCACCAGGGTCGCCACCACGTCGGGATTGGTGCAGGCTGCCTGCGCGGGCATCTTGTCCCACCCGATATTCGGCTTGATGAAGACCACGTCGCCGTTGCTGACGAAACGACCCATCCCCCCGAGAGCCTTGATCGATTCAACCGTCAGACTGATCGCTTCTTCCCTGATCGCATCGTCGCTCTCCTCAGGACTCCGATAGGTTGCGATCGCCAGTTCCGGCTGCCCCTGCAGGCGCGGAAAGGGCACGAGGCCATAGGCGGCTGTTCCAAGCGCGGCCGTTTCAAGGAACGATCTTCTGGTGAATCGATGTGCCATCTCTTCCTCCCCCGGAATCTGTAAACTGCATCCCCCAATTCCACTGGCAGTCCGTACTATAGTAAAAACAGCCCCGGCGGGATATTCAAAGGATACCCGTTCAACCGGTCCGCGGTTCAATGCTGCTGAATAACCGTCTCAGAAACTGTATGCTGTCATCATGATCGAGAAACATCTGCCGAAACACCTGAACCTCAGGGCCACCTTTTCGCTCAGTATCGGGCCGATGCTCAGTTCGGGCATATTTCTGCTTCCGGCCCTGGTGTTCAGTGAGGTCGGTCCGGCAGCGATCCTCGTCTACCTGATCGCCGGCATACTCCTGATACCATCACTGCTCAGCCAGGCGGAACTGGCAACCGCGATGCCGAGGGCAGGGGGAACCTACTACTTTCTCGATCGCAGTCTCGGACCACTGGTGGGGACCGTCGCCGGGGCGGGAACATGGCTCGCGCTCACATTCAAGAGCGCCTTCGATCTGATCGGACTGGGCGCCTATCTGGTACTATTCCTCGCACTCCCCATGAAACCGGTCGCCGTCGCGCTCTGCGTGCTCTTTGCAGGCATCAGCATCAGTGGCGTGAAGAATGTCGCGCGGGTCCAGATCCTGCTGGTCAGCATCGTTCTGGCTCTGACGAGCTTCTTCATTGTACAGGGGCTCTTTCATGTTGAGGCCGGGATGTACGAGCCCTTCTTCGCGGACTTCTCCGGTTCCTTTCTGGGAGCGATCGGTCTGGTCTACATCGGTTTCACCGGTCTGACGAAAGTCGCCAGTGTGGCCGAAGAGATCGACGATCTGGATCGTACCATACCTCTGGCAATGATATACGCCCTGGGGATAACGACCCTGCTCTATGTCCTGGTGATGTACGTGCTCGTCGGAGTCCTCGATACCACCACCCTCAGTTCAACACTCGTACCCATAGCCGATGGAGCGCGGCAGTTCCTTGGTCCGACCGGTCTGGTCGTGATGTCGATCGCCGCGATCGTGGCGTTCATAGCGTCAGCGAACGCCGGACTCATGGCGGCCAGCCGCTATCCCTTTGCGATGGCCCGCGACAATCTGGCGCCCGCTCTCTTCAAGCGGCTCGGGCGGTTCCACACGCCCACGAGCGCGATTCTGGTCACCGCGCTGCTCATGATCCCCTTTATCCTGATCCTGAGCCCGACGTCGATTGCCAAACTCGCCAGCGCGTTCCAGCTGATGCTCTTCGGAATGTTGAATCTCGCGGTCATCGTGATGCGGGAGAGCCGGATCGAGTCGTACGACCCCGGTTTTCATGCCCGCCCGTATCCATGGATCCAGATAATCGGGATCCTCACTTCCCTGATCCTGATCCCCGCGCTCGGCATGCTGCCGGTGATCGCCTCTACCGTGATCATCAGCCTCACTCTGCTCTGGTACATCCTGTACGTAAAGAAACGGGTCTCCCGGTCGAGCGCGCTCCTGCATGTCTTCGAGCGAATGGGGAGAGACGCCTCACCCCATCTCGATCATGAGTTGAGACAGATCCTGCGCGAGAAGGGGCTCCGCAAGGAAGATATGTTCGAGAACAGCATCATCCGGGCCGACATCCTGCATCACAATCCGGGTGAAGCTTTCGACGGCCTGCTGGTGAAAGCATCTGCGGTGCTCGAGGTGCGCACCGGCATACAGAAGATGAAGATTTTGGATGCGTTGCGAGCCTCAAACAGGCTGGGAGAGACGCCGATCGGTCACCACGTTGCCCTGCCGCATGCCCGGGTTGAGGGGCTCAGGACACACGAACTTGCCATCATCCATTCCCGGGACGGGCTGCAGATCGAGGGCGCCGAGGAACTCGTATATGCGCTCTTTGTTCTCATCGGTCCGACCACCGACCCGGGGCAGCATCTGCGATTTCTCGCCGAACTGGCGAATCGGGCGGATGGGATCGATTTCACCGGTGACTGGTGGAGGACGGAGACCGATGAGGGCATCCGGGAGTTCTTCCTGAGGTCGGGGGAGGTTGTGGAAGTGGAACTCCTCAATGCCGACCTTGAGGGCCGGATGATCCGTGATCTGAAGCTCCACCCCGAGTGCCTGATTGCCCTGATCGTACGGAGCGGAGGGATGATCGTACCTCGCGGTAAGACCCGCCTCATGACAGGCGACATGGTGACACTCGTCGGGGAGACCCATGCCGTCCAGGAGACGGCCACGAGGTTCACGCCATCAGCATCCCGCCATTGACGTGGATCACCTGTCCGGTGATGTAGGACGCTTCATCAGAGATCAGAAACTTCACTGCCCCGGCAACGTCCTCCGGTGTTCCCGGTCTCGCCAGGGGGATCTGGGCCATGTACGTTTTTTTGACCTCGTCGGGCAGCACGGCCGTCATCTCGGTTTCGATAAAGCCGGGCGCCACCACGTTGGCGGTGATATTCCGGCTCGCGAATTCCCTGGCGACCGAGCGGGTCAGGCCGATAAGACCAGCCTTGGAGGCGGCGTAGTTGGCCTGACCGGCGTTACCCTGCACCCCGACCACCGAGGCGATACTCACGATCCGCCCGTACTGCTGTTTCATCATCGTGCGGGCCACGGCCTGCATGCAGTTGAAGGCGCTCTTGAGGTTGACCGAGAGAACGGCATCCCAGTCACCCTCCTTCATCCGTAAAAAGAAGTTGTCGCGGGTGATACCCGCGTTGTTCACAAGAACATCGATCCGTCCGTGCCGTTCCACCACACCGCCCATGAACTCCTTGACCGCCTCGTGATCGGAGACGTCGACGCGGGCGTATTCGGCCCTGCAACCCTTCTCTTCGACCATGGCCACCGTCCCGTCGGCGGAATTGTCGTCGGGTGGGTCGAAGTGGTTGAAGACGATCTGGAGTCCGGGTTCGGTCAGCCCCATGATGATTGCCCGCCCGATCCCCTTTGAACCGCCGGTGACGATTACTACCCGCTTGCTGTTCTCGCCCATATCACTCCCCTGTAGTTCCTGGTTTTCAGGAGTCTGTCGGAAAAACACTCCGGCTGCAGATTCCTTCTCCCTGACCAAGCAAGTTTCTGTCTTCGGAGGTGATGATTCAAGGGTAAAACCTGCGCGGTTGACTATCATGCGGGGGCCAGCGATTATCCAATCGGTGCTACCTGACGGTGTACTGAGTCCCCGGAGGTTGTGCATGCTGGAGTTTACATCACTCGAAATCTACATCTTCATCTTCCTCGTACTTGCCGCGGCGGCGGGATTCCTGCTGATCGCCGGCCGACAGCTCAGGGTCGTTCGGGAAGGCCGCCCCGATCCGGGCCGTCTCGCTGATCCCGGAAGGCGGCTGATCCGGGTGGTGAAGGAGGTCCTCTTCCAGTCGCGTGTTGTGGGGGGGCGTCCGGTGGTGGGTTCATTCCATGCCGCGGTGTTCCTCGCATTCCTCTTCTTCATTCTCGAGACGATGAGCATGTTCCTCGAGCCGTTCCGGCTGGGATACCTGCATGCCCTCATGGGAGATGTCCTCCCGGCGTTCAGGATGGTCGTGATGATCGCGGCCGCGGCCTGCGCGCTCTCGATGGCGGCTCTGGCGTTCCGCCGGTTCGCGCTTCTACGGTACTCACCCGATCCGAAATCGTATGAATCGGGTTTCGTGGCCCTCCTGATCGTTCTGCTGATGCTCACCTACATCGACCTGAACGGAACGCATCTCGTCGATGCCAGGGTGAACTGGTGGCTCCATGTCGTGATAATCCTCGGATTCCCCGTTCTCATACTCACCTCGAAGCATCGGCATATCTTCCTGGCGCCCATCAATGTCTTCCTCCGCAAACCACGACTCTGGGACGTCCCGAAGATGAACCTCGACTTCGAGTCGATGGATGATGATGAGGAGATCACACTCGGGCTCGAGACGGTCGCGGTGATCCCATGGAAACTGAGACTCGATTTTCTCGCCTGTGTGGAGTGCAAGCGCTGCACCGATCAGTGCCCGGCGGCTACGGCCGGACAGGAACTGCGGCCGGCCGATTTCATCAAGGCGGGTCAGAAGGCGATCCTGGGGGGGAGCGGTGACGATCCGGTGATCGGGACTATCATCTCCGAGACGGAGCTCGGGCAGTGCACGAGCTGCATGGCCTGCGAGAACATCTGTCCGGTGGGGATCGAACACTCCCAGGTGCTGGCTGGCGCCAAGTACGCCCAGACCCTGGCGCTCGGCACCGGCGGCGTGGCGACTGAGTTCCTCAAGGCGATGAACAATACCGGCAATCCCTTCTCAGCGGGGATCGATGTGCGCTCCGAACTCATCTCGTCACTGGGGATCCCGATGTATGAAAAAGGGAATACCGAGTACCTTCTCTGGCTCGGCTGTGTCTGGTCGTATAACCCCGATTTCCGGAAGGTGGTTGAAGCCACGCACACGCTTCTGAGCAGGGCGGGCGTCTCCTACGGAGTGCTTGAGACCGAGAGCTGCAGCGGCCACCATTCCCGCAGGCAGGGAGAGGAGATGCAGTTCCAGGTGCTGGCAGAGGAGAACTGCGTGAGATTCGGTGAGCTGGAAGTACGCCGGATCATCACGGGCTGTCCCCACTGTCTGAACACCTTCCGTCACGAATACCGCGATTTTCCTGGTGGTGAGGATCTGGATGTGATCCATCACTCGGAACTCTTTGCCGACCTCATCGCGTCGGGAACGCTCGTAATCGAGTCCGGAGCACTTGCGGGAAAAGAGGTCACGTATCACGACCCGTGTTATCTCGGCCGATATGAAGGGATGTACCGTGAGCCCCGTGAATTGATCGCCGCCGCCGGCAGTTTACTCGTCGAGATCGACCCGCACCGGGCCCGTTCCTTCTGCTGTGGTGGGGGAGCGGCGGGATTCGTGATCGAAGCCGAAGGGGAAAACCGGGTCGACCAGGAACGAAAGCGTCAGATCGAGGAGGCCGGCGTTGACCTGCTTGTTACATCATGTCCGGAATGTCGCATGATGCTCGCCGGCACACTCGAAGAAACGAAGGATGTTTCCGAACTGCTCGCTGATGCGCTGGAGGCGCCATGACCGATTACAACCGTCGATCATTCCTGGCAGCCATGGGATTCGGTACGGCTGCTACGCTCGGCGATCACCGGGCACTGTTCACCCCTTCCCGATCCTCCCTGTCCTCCCGATCTTCCCATGGGCCAGATCCCTGGATAGAACTGGACCGGGCGGCATTGCACCACAATCTATCCGTGATCGGGCGGCGGATCGGGGGACGACCGATCATGGCGGTGATCAAGGGAAACGGGTACGGGCATGGCCTGATGGAGATGGGAATCCTGCTTCAGGAGGCAGGCACACATCAGGTGGCGGTGGCGAAGGTCGGGGCTGCCCTCGAGCTCCGTACGGGTGGATTCAACGGGCTCATCCTCAATTTCGGTCCCTTCTCAATCTCTGATATTCCCGATCTCGTCCGATCGCGGATCTCGCAGACGGTGTTCACAGGTCAGGTCAGGGATCTCGCCGCGGCGGCCGCGCAAAGGGGCACGAGAGCCTCCGTTCAGGTCAATATCGACACCGGCCTCGGCAGGGTAGGGGTTCCCTGGCGGGAGGCACTCGACTTCCTGCGGGAGGTTGCGAGCCTTGAGGGGATCCGGCTGGAGGGTGTGTTCACCGCTCTCACCGAAGATCCTGAATTCGATCGTATCCAGCTCGAGCGGTTCGATTCAGTCTGTGCGCAGGCTCGGGAATCGGGGATCGATACGGGTATCCGCCATGCGGCGAGCAGCGCCGCCCTCATGGATGCCGATGGTCCGTTCCTGGATATGGTGCGGCCCGGGATCGCCGTGTACGGACACTACCCCAACGACCTGAGCCGCCGAACCCGTCCGATCGACCTGCGCCCCATTCTCTCGCTGAAGACCCGTGTTGTGTACGTAAAGGAACTCGCTGCCGGCGAGTCCCTCTCCTATCATCAAGCCTGGACGGCGGATCGACCGACGCTGATCGCGACCCTCCCGGCAGGATACTCCGACGGATATCCCCCCACATCAGCCGGGAACAGTGATGTTCTCATCAGGGGCAGGCGGTTTCGGGTGGTTGCGCTGGTGACGGCTAATCATGTGCTGCTCGATCTGGGGAACGATCACGATGTTCAGATCGGAGATGAGGCCGTTCTTATCGGAGAGCAGGGGGATCAGACGATCGACGCCGCCGCAGTCTCGGATGCGGCGGGTGTCTCAGTCTACAAGCTCCTTATCGGTCTGAACGCCGCGCTCCCGCGTCACATTCTCTGAGAAGGATCAACATGAACAAGCAGAAGAACACTCTGTTCCTGTCCGCCCTGGCGGTTCCAGCGATCCTTGCTTTTTCATCGCTGACCGACCATCAGACGCAGCCGCAGGAGGGTCGTCCATCCACACTGGCCGGGAGGTCTTCGGTGTATGCTCCTCATGGTATGATCGCGACCAGTCAGCCACTCGCGACAACCGCGGGCCTGGAAGTGCTTCAGAATGGGGGCAATGCCGTCGACGCCGCGGTGACCGCCGCCGCCGTACTCTGTCTGGTTGAGCCTCATATGACCGGAATCGGCGGGGATGTATTCGCGATCTACTGGTCGGCAGATGAGCAGCGCCTGACAGGTCTCAACGCAAGCGGCCGTTCAGGATCGCTCATGACGAGGGATGAACTCGTGAAGAGGGGATTCGACAGGGTGCCCGGATCAGGCCTCGAAGCGGTGACGGTGCCCGGCGCGATCTCCGGCTGGGCAGCTCTGCTCGAACGGTTCGGTACGATCACGCTCGCCGAAGCGCTCCAGCCGGTGATCAGACTCGCCGAAGAGGGATTTCCCGTTTCTCCCATCATCGCCAGGCAGTGGGCGAACCAGACCAGGAAGCTCCTGCGTGATGAGGGTTCGAGGAACACATGGCTGATCGATGGAGAACGCGCTCCCCGTGAAGGAGAGATGTTCCGTAATCCCGATCTGGCCGCTTCCTTCCGGTTGATCGCCAGTCAGGGGCCGGAGGTTTTCTATGGGGGGGAACTGGGACGGAGGATCGTCGCGTTCATGGAAGAGAACGGCGGATTCATCACCCTGCGGGACCTTCAGAACCACAACGTCGAATGGGTTGAACCGATAGGAGCCTCCCGGGGCAACTACACGCTCTGGGAACTCCCTCCAAACGGCCAGGGGGTCGCCGCCCTCGAGATGCTTCGCATCCTGGAACCGTATGATCTGAAGGAGATGGGGCACAACAGCGCGGAGTACCTCCACCATCTTATCGAAACGAAGAAACTGGCCTTCGCCGACCTTGCGCGGTATGTCGGGGACCCCGAACATCTGGATGTACCTCCATCGCACCTCATCTCCGAAGAGTTCATCGAGGCGAGGCGCGCGCTGCTTGACCCGAAGCGTGCGGCGCGCAGGCAGGATCCCGGCCCGGCTGTCACCTCCACCGAGACGATCTACCTCAGTGTCGCGGACGCCGAAGGGAACATGATCTCCTTCATCAACAGTGTCTTCGACTATTTCGGTTCGGGGATCACGGTGCCGGGCACCGGATTCACGCTCCAGAATCGCGGTCAGGGTTTCACGATGGAGGAGGGACTGCCGAACACGGTCGCTCCGGGGAAGAGGCCCTTCCACACACTGATACCGGCGTTCGTAACACGCTCAGAAGAAGAAAACGGTCGTGAGGAACCGTGGCTTGCCTTCGGCGTCATGGGAGGATCGATGCAGCCCCAGGGACACATACAGGTTCTCTTCAACATGATCCTTTTCGATATGGATCCGCAGGAGGCCATCGACGCGCCCCGATTCCGGCACCTGAGCGGACTGCGAATCGTCCTGGAATCACCGATAGGGGACGAAGTGCGTCAGGCACTTGAGGCAATGGGACATATGATCGGCGCCGAAGCTTCTGTTGCCTTCGGAGGAGCACAGGCGATTCTGAAACTTCCTGAAGGCTGGAGCGCCGGATCTGATCCTCGCAAGGATGGCATGGCAGCAGGGTACTGATACCATCTCACTCACCGGAGAGAAAAGATTGTCAGAGCAGGCGAACAGGACGGGAATGGTCTCTGCCGTATTCGGGGAGGTGGTGGAGGTGTGGCGGGCCGGATCCGATCCGGTGCTGGCCTTCCAGACCAGAAGTGTCGGAGCGGCAGTTGTCGGCGATCGCGTCGATCTGAAAGATGTGCCGGGTGATGAGGGGGAGATATTGTGGCGGATATCCGGGCGCCGGTCGCGGGAGCGTTGCCTCTGGAGATCATCCAGGCGAAGACGGAGTCAGCTGGTGGCAGCCCATGTCGATCGCCTCGCGATCATCCTGGCAGTCGATCCTCCTCCAAAGACGGGCCTGGTGGACCGATACCTGGTCGCGACCGAATCACAATCCATCCCGGCAATGATCATACTGAACAAGATCGACCTGCCCGGTTCCGCGCCGATTGTCGATAGTCTGGCGGTGTACGGAGGGCTCGATTACGAGGTTCTCCCTGTCAGCGCCCTCACCGGTGAGGGGATCGCGTCGGTTGAGACGCGCCTTGCGTCAGGGCTGACGGTGCTCGTCGGACATTCGGGAGTGGGGAAAACAACCTTGCTCAATCTGATCATTCCCGGGGTGGAGCTTCCCACGCGGGAGTTGAGCAGCGCGACCGGCAAGGGGCGTCATACCACGAGCGCGGTTACGGCTCATCCCTTCAGGGAGGGCATGATCGCGGACACACCGGGGATCAGGGAGTTCGGGCTTGTCGGCATCGAGCCTGAGACGGTCTCGGCCGGTTTCAGGGAGATCGCCGCGGCAGAAGATTCGTGCCGCTTTTCAGACTGCACCCACCGTGAAGAACCGGGATGTGCGGTCAAAACGGCAGTCGATAATGGGGTTATCGACTGCCGCCGTTACGAATCGTACCTGCGGGTCAGGGAGAGTCTGGAAGCAGGCGAGCGATAGTTTCATCACCCCCCGCACGGGATGTGATCAGGACAGTCAGTGCACAGATCTTCAAGGGAGATCAGTTCATCAAGCCTCTCGCAATAGAAGCGATGCCCCTCCTCTGAAACGCTCTTGAAGTATCCGCACGATACGCACATTGCTTCGGCCGGTGTAAAGCCGGCGTCTACCTGGTCCCGAAGCACGCGCGTGAGGGCTCCGAGAAGATCGAGCTGGTGTTTCCTGGTCAACCCCCTGATCGACTCTTCGATCGGGTCTGCCCACGACTCGAGACGGCCGGCCAGGTCGCCGCCCTTTTCCGTCAGATGGAAGTACGCGACCCTGCCGTCCTCCTCGCTTTTCTGTCTCGTCAGGAATCCCTTGCGAACCAGGGCCTTCATGCTGTCACTGATTGTGGGAGGAGTGAGCTGCATCATGTCGGCCAGGACACCGACGGTACTCCCGTTTCCGTTGAATGTATTCATGTGGATGAGGAGAGAGGCCTGAAGAGTGGGAAGTCCCTCACCGCGTGCCGAGATGGTCCTGTTTGCCTGGGTCGCCATCCCGTTTTCGATGAGTGTCAGCGCAATGCGCGCAGACAGGCTCTCGGACCTGTGTGATTGATTGAACACGGCCATGATAATGTCCCCTGTCTCATCAGGGCAGGGCACTTCGGTCGGCAGGCAGTTAACGGGCGAGGTGTTTAAGCACTATCGCAAATACGAGGGGATTTGTCAAGGAGTCCTTACCATGTTCAGCAGATACTTTTCGAGTCGATCGAGCATCATCGATTCGGTATAAAACTCCTCTACCCGTCGCCGTCCTTCGCGCGCCATGGCGCGGCGCAGGCTGCCGTCGCGCGCGAGCTTCACGATACTGGCCGCCAGCTGTGTCCGATCTCCGGGAGAAACCAGAAATCCGTTGCTTCCATCTGTGATGACTTCGGGAATCCCTCCCACCCTCGATCCGATGACCGGGATCCGAAAGGCCATGGCCTCGATGAGCACCTGACCAAAGGTCTCATACCGCGTTGTTGAGGGAAGGACCAGCGTATCGAAGGTGGTCATCAGCTGGTAGGGATCCTCGATGTATCCGGTGAACTGGATCCGCTTCCCGGCGGCTCCCAGCGATTCCGCCTGGTGCCGCAGTTCACCCTCACGGGAGCCGGAGCCGACAATGATAAGTGCTGCGTGTTCCAGTTCCCTGGCCACAAGCCCGAACGAGGCGATCAGGTGGTTGATCCCCTTATGTGCCTCCAGCCTGCCTACGGCTCCGATAATGAAATCATCGGCGGAGAAGCCCATGCTCTGCCTGACCGGTCCCCTCCCGCCCTGATATCGATCCACCCGCGCCAGGTCGATCCCGACGGGGATATTCTGGACGACGGTCTCCGCCATCCAGTCGAATGATTCGATCACCCGCTTCACTTCACGGCTCGGCGTGATCAGTCCATCCAGGTGCTTCTTGTAGAGTCGGCGATGCTTCGGGTCGGTGTCGAGCATCGGAAGGACACTTCGGCCGATCACCTTCCTGATCGGGGAATGATTTCTCGCTCTGGCGACCTGGGTGAGCTCCTTGTTGAAGTTGACGATGGCGATCTCGAGTCCCGCGCGCAGGGCGATGCGCGCTATCCGTGACGCCTGTACGGGACTGTAATCCATCCCCCGGCAACCATTGTGGACGGGTATGTTCGCCTTTTCCAGCCGGGCAAGGAAGAGACTGTCGGGCCTGCCGATGGCATGAACGACATGGCCGCGTTCGATGAGTCCCATTGAGCAGCGGAGCATCCACAGCTCCACTCCACCGAATATATCCACCTGGGTGCTGTTCATCATGAGCAGGCGGATCGGATTGGTGGCCGGTACCCGGTAGTCATCTCCGGCGGCGGCCGGGTGCGTTTTTTCGCGATCAGCCATTCCGCTCCTGCTCCGGAGAGGGTGTTCCTTCCAGGCCGAGATCGGCGGCTATACCCTGCATCGCCCTGAGTACCACATCGACGTGTTCGGACACCTCAAGCCCCAGATCGCCGGCGCCCTCGATGATATCATCCCGATTCACGAGCGCGGCAAAGGAACGGTCTTTGAACTTTTTGGTGACCGATTTGATCTTCACATCGTGGATCGATTTACTCGGCCTGACCAGTGCGACCGCAACGATGAACCCGGTGAGTTCATCAACCGCGAAGAGCGTCTTCGCCAGTGGTGCCTCCCGCTTCGCGCCGGTATACGGCGCGTGCGCCAGTACCGCCTGGATCATTTCGGAAGGATAGCCTGCTTCCTCAAGGATCTTCACACCCTCGAATGGATGCTGTTCCATGTTCGGAAACCGCTCGTAATCGAGGTCGTGCAGCAGGCCGGTGATACCCCACAACTCCTCGTCCTCACCATTGCGCCGCGCATACTCCCTCATGGCGGCCTCCACGGCCAGGGCGTGCTTGAGGAGATTGTCCTTCGACGTATGGGTGGTCAACAGCTCCCAGGCAGCATCCCGATTCAATTCCATTCAGGTGTCCTCCTCGTGCCTTGCTGGTTGGACGCCTCAGCGCTCTCGATACATCACCGCAATTACGGAGCGGTGCACTCAGTACACCGTTCCGCAATTACGCTGGCATTCAAGCGCCGATGCATTCCAGCCCGCTGCGTTGCTCGTCGTCGCGATAGCCACCGCTATCCCTCCTCCTCGTGCCTTGCTGGCTGGACGCCTCAGCGCTCTCGATACATCACCGCAATTACGGAGCGGTGCACGTATCTCGGATGAGACTTGCATCAAGTATATGGTCATCTCCGGAAAGCGGTCAACGAGAGGGGCTTTCCAGGTGATGGGCGCGGCTTCATTCGCTACAATGGTACGCACGGGTTGGATCGGTGTCCCGGGGGAGATCCGCTGAAACCGGACGGATGTCCCACCGTATCCCTGATGCTGACCCTGACGATCTGTTAGAAAGACAAAACCTGTGAGGACGCCCATGGAAGTTATCTGGATCATCCTGATCCTGCTCGCCTTCGTCATCTTCTTTGTGATCAGAACCTATAACAGCCTGGTCCAGCTGCGGAACAGGGTGAGGAACTCCTGGTCACAGATCGACGTTCAGCTGAAACGCCGGTATGACCTCATCCCCAACCTGGTGGAAGTGGTCAAGGATTACATGGAGTATGAGCAGGAGACCCTTCAGCGGGTTATCGAAGCCCGGAACCAGGCGATCGATGCTTCCGGAGTCAAGGAGCAGGGAGCGGCCGAGAACATGCTGACCGGTGCCCTCCGCCAGCTGTTCGCCCTGGTCGAGAACTATCCCGATCTCAAGGCGAATCAGAACGTCCTGTCGCTGCAGGAGGAACTGACCAGCACGGAGAACAAGATCTCCTTCTCGCGTCAGCACTACAACGACATGGTCATGACCATCAACACGCGCATCGAGCAGTTCCCCGCCAACATCATCGCCGGAATGTTCAATTTCGGGCAGGAGGACTTCTTCGAAATCGGGGAGACCGAGCGTGATGTACCGAAGGTCGATCTGCGGTAAGGCATCCCATTGGATTACGGAGATATGAGCAGGGGCGTTGACGGGGAGAAGACCCTGGGCGGGTTCTACTCCCATATCAGCGGGAACAAGCGGCGGTCGATGATTCTCGTCTTCGTGTTCATCCTCTTCCTGGCAGCCTTCGGCTGGCTCATCGGGGAGGCCTGGATGGGTGAGGGCATCGGTTTCCTCGGCATCTTCGGCGTCTTAGCGATCGTCTACAGTCTGGTGGCCTATTACGCCGGATCGAAGATGGTGCTCGGCGTGAGCAAGGCGAAGCAGATCCACAAAAAGGACGACCCGGAACTGTGGAACGTGATGGAGGAACTCTGCCTGGCCGGCGGTCTTCCGATGCCGCAGGTATACGTGATCAACGACACGGCCCCGAATGCTTTTGCCACGGGCCGCGACCCCGAACACGGGATCGTGGCCATCACCACGGGTCTGAGGCAGAAACTCAGCCGCGACGAGCTGCAGGGCGTTATGGCGCACGAGCTTTCCCACATCCGATTCTACGATATCCGGCTTCAGACCCTCATCGGCGTGCTCGTGGGACTGACGGCGCTGCTGGCCGACATGTTCTTCCGGGGATTGATCTGGGGTGGACGAGGGGGGAGAAGAAGCAGAGAAGGCGGGAACGGGATCCTGCTGGTCCTGGCGATCGTGGCTGCGATCCTCGCTCCGATTGCCGCGAGGATCCTCCAGTTTTCCATCAGCCGCAAGCGCGAGTATCTGGCCGACGCGGGGGCAGTACAGCTCACGCGCTATCCACAGGGTCTGGCGAGCGCCCTGAAGAAGATCTCTGATGACAAGGAGGTGCTCGAGGTAGCCAACAGGGCCACCCAGCACCTCTACATCATCAATCCGATCAAATCATTCGAGGAACGGGCGAAAACACTCTTCAGCACGCATCCTTCCCTCAACGACCGCATCTCCCGCCTGAGCAGCATGTAATGAGATTGCCGGTTTCACGCACAATCAGACTGACGTTTTTCTTCGTGCTGATTGCGCTGATACCCGGCCGTGCCGGCGCGCAGATCGTCAATATCGAGAGCATCCTCGTTGGCGAACCAAAGGAGGGATTCGAGGGCGCGGTGCAGATCAGTTTTCGTCTCATGGAGGGAAATTCGGAATACCGCCAGCTGGAGGGCAACAGCCTCATCCGCTGGAGGGGGGGAGCGCACATCTTCCAGCTTGTAGTGGGCGGCTCGTACAAGGCAGCCGGCGAGAAGAAGGTGGCCGACAACAGAATGGGGCACCTCAGGTATGGATTCGCGATCTCTGACAGGGTCCGCCTTGAGGCACTTCTCCAGGTACAGCAGAACGCGTTCGTACGGCTCAATCGACGGGTACTGGCCGGAGCCGGATTCAGGGCCAACCTCCTGAACTCAAACCCCGCCCGGCTCGATCTTGGTCTCATCCTCATGTACGAGGATGAGGTGCTGCACAATGCCGCTTCCGAGCCCGGATGGCGAGCTTCCCTGCTGATGAGCGCCGGCCTGAAGCTCACCCCTTCCGCGCAGCTGAGCTGTCAGGTCTACGTTCAACCCCTCGTGAGCGATCCGGGAGACTTCAGGATTCTAAACGATACCGGCCTGACGGTACGAGTGCTCGGCCCGCTCTCCCTGCAGGTGAGTGCCCGACTGGCGTACGACAGCCGTCCTCCGTCAGGCGTGGAAACAACCGACCTCTCGTTGCGCAATACACTGGCTATCACCTTCTGAAAAGACCAGACCCTGCCCTGGAGGAGTTTGTACCCGATGCACAGAAAAACAGTTCGAGTGACCCCGATGATTGCGCTTTCAATGCTCCTGCTTAACGCCCCGCAGGTGACCGCCGCTCCCGCCCCCCAGCAGGACCCCTCAGTGTACCGGGCCGGAGAGATCATCGTCCTTAATCGTGACCTTGCCCTGCGGCTGGCCCTCGACCAGTCATGGCGAATCGAGGAGATGAAGCTGCATCTGCGGCGCGACCGGTACAATCTTGATGCGAATCAGGCGGCGCTCAAATCGAACGCGAGCATGAGCTTTACCCTGCCGAATTTCGACCAGTCGATCAAGGAGATCATCGATCCGTCAACCGGAGATCCGATAGTTCTCGGTACCCGATCGGCCCGGTATGCGGGCAGCATCGCGATCAGGCAACCGTTGCCGACCGATGGGGTTGTCTCATTGAACGGTTCATTCAACCGCACATCCGACAAGCTCTTCTCCTACACGCCGGGGCGGAAGACCTACTACGGAAGGTTATTCCTGAGATACGACCAGCCGATCCTGCAGCCGAATCGCATCCAGATGGCGATCAGGCGCGCCGAGCTGAAGCTGGAGAGCACCGAGCTCGATTTCCTCGGCAAGCAGATCGATATCATCAGGGATATCTCACGAGATTACTTTGATCTGTACGATCGCACCTATCAGAGTCAGCTGGCCATCGAGGAGGAGCAGCGGCTCGATCAGCTGTACGAAGCCGGCAGGCGACGCTTTCAGCGAGGTGATCTCACCGAGATCGATCTGCTCCAGCTCGAAGTGGATCTCTACGACAAACGGAATCGTTCTTCCAGCAACACGGGGAGACTTGCCCGCGAAAAGAGTGGGTTCAAGAACGCACTCGGCCTGCCCCAGGAAGTTGACATCATGGTAGAACCGGAACTGACCTACACCCCGGTGGCCATCGATGTCGAAGCCGCGATCCAGCATGCCTTCGAACATCGCCCCGATATCAGGCGGAATGAGATGTGGAGAGAGGGGCACGAGATGAGTCTGGAGGTAACGCGATCGCGGGGTTCTGTCAGCGGCACCGTGAGCCTCACCCTCGGGATCGAAGGACGGGGTGATGCGATGAATCAGTTCACCGATAATATCTTCGATCCCGATCAGGCGAGAGGTGCCGCCGTCAATTTCAGCGTACCGCTCTGGGACTGGGGCAGAAACAAGGCTTCTCTCAATGCCCAGCTTGCCGATCTGGAACGGATTTTGCGTTCGGGAGAAGAGACCCGCAAGAACATGGAACGGGGGGTCCGGAACGTGGTCGACCGGGTGATGGAGGCCCAGGACCGGCTCGAACTCCTGGTGCACAGCGTGGACGTCGCCGAACGGTCGTACCGGCTCACGGTGCAACAGTTCGAGTCGGGATCGCTCAATGTCCAGGATCTCCTGCTGACCCAGGGCAGACTGGCCAGTTCGAAGCGCAGTTACCTCTCCGCCTACCTCGACTACCGGCGGGCGCTCATCGATCTGTTGCGGAACACGTACTGGGACTGGGAGCGGGACCAGCCTCTGACCCGAACACTCGCCACTTTCGTTGTAGCGATCAACAATGATTTCTGAGACCTGACCGTCAGACGGGATGTATTCCTGTCCGATCGGACCGGGAGGATTCGGGGGGCCTGACGGACCCCCCTTTTTCGTGCAACAATTCGGAGCCCGGTATCGCCATTACTGGTAGATCGATGGGAGAAGCGATGGCACTGCCTGATGAACAGCTGATCGAAAGGACACTATACCATCCAGCTGTTGTGGAGTAGTGACCTGACACTAAAGCCGTACCTCCCCCTGGATCCTCTGCTGACCGTCGGGATTGTGGATCGTGTAGTTGAACCGGCCGCTGACGGTGAAGGAGCCGTGCTCCCCCTTTGCGTTGATGGCAACGGCGTTGTCGCTGAAGTTGGCGATGCCGTCGTTGGTTTCCTCCACCATTCGCCGGATCGCCTCCCGGCTGGCCTCGGTGGGAGACATGCCCCGACGCATCATCTCGCATACCGTGAATGAGCCGCAGATCCGGATCACCTCTTCACCGCGACCGGTGAATCCGGCAGCACCGACATCCCGCAGTACGTAAAGACCGGCTCCGACGATCGGTGAGTCGCCGCACCGGCCGGGGATCTTCCCCGAGAGTCCGGAGGTGGTTGTGCAGCCCGCCACCTGACCGTTGACGTCCACCGCCAGAACGTTGATCGTGCCGTAGGTACGCTCGAGTTCCCTCTGACGGCGTCCCCGTTCGCTCGGGGGGAGGGGGCGCTTCATCTTGATGGCCGACTCCTCTCCGGTGAGCCAGTCATCGGTGTCACTCCGCCTCGCCACCCAGTTCCGGTACCACTGGCGACTCACCTCACTCGAGATGTCGGTGACCTGATGGCCCATCTTCACGGCGAACTCGGTTGCGTAGCGGCCGACGATCATGCAGTGGTCAGTGCGTTCCATGACCGCGCGCGCCACCGATGAAGGGTGATCGATGCCTTCGATACAGCCCACCGCTCCGCACTGCATCGATTTCCCGTCCATGATGGTGCAATCCAGCTGTATCACTCCCTCCTCATTGGGATAACCGCCGACACCGACACTGGTGTCCCGGGGATAGACTTCTGCCGCCATGGCACCGGCGTGGACCGCGTCGAGAGCCTCACCTCCGGCGCTGAGCACCTCCCAGGCGGCGTCGGACGCCCATGTTTTCCCACCTGAGACGAGTACCATGGGAAGCCCCGCGGGGAGTCCGGTCCCGTGCTTCAGATTCAGGTTCGGGAATTCCCTGATCACCGCTGCGCCTGCCGCGACACCTGCGGCCTTCTCCAGGAAGCCTCGACGACTGACGTTCTTGCTCATTTCGTGTTCTCCTTGATCGTTGATGCTCTCAAACCCCCGGCGACGGTTCCTCATCACCGGGGGGTGATGATCCGGTAATCGCTGCAGACCTTCACCAGGATGTCGATCGGTATCGCGCGGCTTGTTGAGCCGTTACGTCCGGTGATGGTCGTTGCCCGCAGTACGCTGTTCAGGATCGCTTCCTCGGTTGCATCCATCACCGCCGAAAAAAGTCCGCTCATGGCTGTGTTCCCGAGGTAGGGACCCTCTTTCTGTTGATCGTTATTCCTGCCCTCCACCCTGACTTCTTCGGCACTCGAGAAGGCGATGACGTAATCGCCGGAGCCGTTGCTGAAACTCGCGCCGGCCCGCGCCATCCCGCCCAGCGCCCTGAAGGCGAGGCGCTTGAGATTGCGGGCCTCCAGCGGTGCGTCGGTTGCCACGACGATCATGCACGAGCCCTCATCGGGCGATGCGTCCAGTTCGATGCCAGGTTCCCGCTCCCGCAGGAGGCGTCGCACCTCCTGGCCGACGGGAGTGCCGTTCACCCGGAGGGATCCTCCGAAGTTGGTCTGGACCAGCACCCCTACGGTATAGGCCCCCACATTGTAGATATTGACCAGGCGGCTGCTTGTGCCGATTCCCCCCTTGAATCCGAGGGCTCTCGTGCCCGTTCCCGCCCCGACCGACCCCTCCGTCACCGGTCCGGCAACTGCGGATCTGATCGCCTCGAAGACCTCAGCCTCACCGACGTGGCGCCCCCTGATGTCGTTCAGTCCCCCGTCGTTGGTCTCTCCCACCACGGGATTGATCGATCTGACGTTCTCCATGCCGGGCAGTGACAGCATCCAGCTCATGAGCGCGTCCGCCACCCGGGGTACGTTCAGGGTGCCGCACAGCAGGATCGGCGTTTCAATGGTGCCGAGTTCTTCGATCTGGGTCGCTCCCGCCAGCTTCCCGAATCCGTTCCCGACAAAGAGCGCCGCCGGCACCTTTTCGAAGAAGATGTTCCCTCCGTGCGGCAGGATGGCGGTCACACCGGTCCGTATGTCTTCTCCCTCGATCAGAGTGAAGTGTCCCACCAGCACTCCCGGGACGTCGGTGATGGCATTCTCCGGACCGGTGGGATAACGGCCGATCTCGATACCGATATCGCGGGCCCGGGGCCGATCGGTCTCAACCGAACCCTGGGCGAGAAGGATGGATGGGCTGAGCAGGATCATCATCAGTGCCACTCCTGGTGTCATGTCAGGTGACAAACGTCGGCACCGAGAGTGACGCCGGGGCCGGCCGGCAAGGCGCGGTGATGAGGCATAGCGGTGGCAAGTGTGCCGCTCCGTAATTGCGGTGAAGTATCGAGGGCGCCGAGGCGTGCGGCCGGCAAGGCGCGAGGAGTTACAATAGCGGTGCCTATTGTGACGACGAGTAACG
>SDBT01004903.1_pt1 | contig 22609 bp, 7 predicted proteins | sample 2277101 | NCBI WGS metagenome assembly SDBT01 (sample SAMN10404973, study PRJNA504765) | marine sediment metagenome | isolation source: marine sediment core GS10_PC15, 103 cmbsf | place: Arctic Ocean: Southern Knipovich Ridge | collected 2010 | reverse complement strand
CAATAGAGCCGGAAACGATCGCGGAGTTAGAGGCCATCGAGGGCATGCTCGGCCGCGTGCGGATAAAGCAGCATAACGGCACGACGGTCACCGGCCGACTCACCGCAAAGACCTTGCGCTTCCAGATCATGCCCGGGCCCACACTGCCGTTGTTCATCGGGCATATCAGGAACATCGCCTGCCCCAAGCCCCCCGAGAAACCCACAACCCAGCCCGCCAAGACGCCCACAACCCAGCCTGCCAAGAAACCGGACAACAAGCCAACCACCACGCCCGAGGCGGTGGCGCCGCCAGACACGACATCGCCAGACCCGCCGACGCCAGTGCCGACGGTGCCACAGCGGACGTCAGCGGTCAAGGCCAGGGCCGCTGAGCTCAAAATGAGGAACGCGATCGCAGCCGATAAGATCGACAGGGCGAAGGCAGTTCGCGATCAGATCAAAAAGATGAACGCGCTCATGGCCGTTCAGCTAAAACAGGAGCTCGACCTGATTGCTTTCGAGACCACAGCCACTAAGAAGCAGCTTGCAGCCACAATGGACAACGTGGACAAGATAAAGACGCAACTCGCGGACATGGCACAGGCTGACCCCAAAGGTGTGAAGGCCAAGGCCAAAGTCGCGAAACTCCAGGCGATGCTCAAGCAGCGCAAGACTCTGATCGCCACAAGTGAAAAGCGACTCGCCGATCTGCAAGCTCAGGCAGACAAGACCAAAGCGTCCTTGAAGACTCGTACAGACGTACCCCGGCACATACATACGCCGGGAGCCATCCGTGTGCCGACTGTAGAAGCGCCGGTAGAGGCCGATAAGCTCAAAAAGGCAAAGGTGGCCAAGGCCACTGACCTCGACAGTAGGAACGCGGCCGAGGCCGATAGGGTCAAAGAGGTAATAAAAACGTCCAAGGCCTATTGGACCAAAAGGGCCAACGCAGCCAGCGATGAGATCAAAAAGCTGAATGCGATCAGAGCCGCTGACGCAGCCCGCGATGCTCTCAAGAAGAGGGAGGCGGCCAGGGCCGCTGACATCAAAAGGAGGAAGGCGGCCGCAGCCGCTGAGGCCAAACTGGTACTCGAACGGCTTGCCAAGATGGCCGCATTAACTAAGAAGCAGATTGCGGTGAGAAAGGCCCACGTCGACGAGACAAAGAAGAGGCTCGCGGACCTGGCACAGGCCGACCCCAAAGGTGTGAAGAACAAGGCCAAACTCGCGGTACTCGAGGCAACGCTCAAGCAGGACACGGTGGAGCTGGCGACACATGAAAAGCTACTCGCCGATCTGCAAGCTCAGGCAGACAAGATGAAAACGTTGCTTGCGAAGGCTTCCGCCCGCTGATGGGGCCCCGCCCGTCACCCGGCAGAAACCCTTAGCCCACCACCTCGCTCGCTCGTTGCTTTATCCCCGCCCGCAGCAGTTCTTGTATTTGCGTCCGGAGCCGCATGAGCAGGGGTCGTTGCGGCCGGGGGGCTTGGCGCCCGGCGCTATTTCGCCTGCTTGGCCTTGGTAATCACCTTCACTTGCAGGTGCTCCCAGCGGAGGCGGGTTCTGCCCTCGCTTGATGTACTCGGCTATCTCCCGCAGCGTGGGCAACGTCTCGCGGAAGAACAGCTTGTAGCCCTTGCAGAAGTGGTTCACCCTGCTTGGGTCGGTGCCGACGGGCTTGTGATGCTTCGGGCAGCCCCCCCAGCAGAATTCCAGAAACTCACAGTCCTTGCATGCGTCGGGCAAAACAGTCTTGAGCTTGGCGAACTGGTCGAGCATGGGGTCGGTGACGAGCTCCACCAGCGGGCGCTGCATGATGTTGCCGACACGCCACTGCTTGTAGACGAAGTGGTCGCAGGCGTAGAAGTCGCCGTTGAACTCCACGATGTGCGCGTTGGCGCATCGCTTCGAATAGCAGCACGTGGACGCCCGACCATAGACCAGCGTGTGCAGCACGCTGTCGATCAGACGCTCCGATATCTGCCCAACGTCCCGGGAGGTCCACATATCAAATATCTCCATCAGGAACCGCCCGAAATGCTCCTCGGTACAGGAGAACGGTGTAGGCTGGCCGTCGGGCGTGCGCTCCAGGATCGGAATGAACTGGAGGTACTGCACGCCGCGATTCACAAAATATCTATAGATGTCGCCCGCGTGCGGAGTGTTCATGCTATTGAGCGTCACAAGCACGTTAAACTCCACATTGTGCTTGCGCAGCAGCTCCAGACCCGCCCACGCGCGGTGGAACGTCGGATTGTTTGCGCGATCGCGGCGAAATTTATCGTGCCACTGCGCGGGGCCGTCAAGGCTGACCCCCACCAGAAAGTTATTCTCCCCCAGAAACTCGCACCACTCGTCGTCCAGAAGCGTAGCGTTGGTCTGGAGCGCGTTGGCCACTGTCTGCCCGTCCCGCCCATACTGCTTCTGCAGCCGGATCGCCTTGCGGTAGAAATCCAGGCCGGCCAGTGTCGGCTCTCCCCCCTGCCATCCGAACTCGCAGCGCACGGGCATCGCCTCCAGATACTGGCGGGTATAGGCCTCCAGCACTTCATCGGTCATCATGAATTTCTTGACGCCGGGATACAGCTCGCTGGGCTTCATGGTGTAGTAGCAGTAGCAGCAGTCCAGGTTACAAACGCCGCAGACCGGCTTGCACATGATGTTGAATGGCTCGACTGTTTCGACCATGTGTGGGATTCCGTCCGTTCGGCTACCTACATCTTAGCGACATGACAGGTGCGAAAACAAGGCGAGGTGGCACAGGTTTTCAAGCTGTGCCACCGGGCGGGGTCCTGGGTGGCTATTCGTGGCGCAAGGCTGTGATCGGGTCGAGCCTCGCAGCGCGGATCGCGGGATACAGGCCGCTGGCAAGGCCCACCATCACGGCCATCGTAAACGGCAGCAACAGGGTACTCAGCGTTATGACGGTTGCGAAGTCCAGCCACGTTTCGGCCACCCACGACAGGCCTACTCCAACGCCGAGGCCGACCAGGCCCCCTACCGCGGTTAGCGTGACCGATTCGACGAGGAACTGGACGACGATATCGCGGCGTTTTGCCCCGAGCGCCCGGCGGACGCCAATCTCCCGGGTCCGCTCGGTGACGCTGGCAAGCATTATGTTCATTATGCCGATGCCGCCCACGACGAGCGAGATGGCCGCGATGACAAAGGACATGATGTTCCACAGGCGCATCTGCTCTTCACGCTGGGCGATCAGTTCCAGCGGAACGACCGTCTCGTAGTCCTCCTCCTCGTGGAAGCGCTTCAGCAGGGGCTTGGCTATCTTCGCACCTTCCAGCACCGACTTCTCGTCGACCATCTGCAGGATAATCTGGCTCACCTCCACCTTTTCCGCAGAGAAGCTCCCCGCTACGTGCCGAATATTAACTCTGCCGAAGCGCGCCCAGTTTGTGGTAAGTGGGATGATCACGTTGCTGCCGACATCGTCGGCCCTTCCGGCCAGAGTCGCGGGCAGCCGGCTTAGAATGCCCACAACCTTAAACGGCTCTCCCTGGATGCTGATGATCTTCCCCAGGGCGTCCTTGTAGCCGAAGAGCCTTCTGGCCAGTGACGCGGTCACCACGCAGTGAGGCTTGCTCCGCAGCATGTCAACGCTCGAGATGAACCTGCCGGCCAGTATCTCCGTCCGCGCCACCAGGATGTACGTCGGGTCGGTGGCGATAACCGCAACCGTTAACGTCTTGCCGCGCACGTAGCTGTCCTTGAGCGTGCGGTGCACCACAACACATCGCTGTATGTTCGGCACGCTGCCGGTCAGACGCGCCACATCCGCATGCGTCAAACCGTAGCTCCGCACCCTTATGCCGTGCGAGGCCGTTACCCGCGACTCATCTTCAGGCAGCTTCACCGTGTTGATGATTATGTTATTGCTGCCCAGCCGGCGAAGCGTCTCCTGCGCTTTGTCGCTTGCCCCCTGGTTGACCGCCAGCATGATGATGACGCTGCATACGCCGATTATGATCCCGACGGCCGTCAGAATTGACCGCACGACGTGCACGGTCAGGCTGTGCAGGCCGAGTCTCACCATGTCCAGAAGTTTGTGTGGGCCGGTCATCTCGTTTCGTCCGATTCCACCTGCCCGTCGCGAAGCTGGATTACCCGCTGCGCCCTGGCGGCAACGTGGGTCTCGTGCGTGACCACTACGATAGTGCGCCCCCTCGCGTGCACCTGGTCAAAAAGCGCGAGTATCCCCTCACCGGTACGCGTGTCAAGGTTCCCGGTAGGCTCATCCGCCAGCAGGATCAGCGGGTCATTAGCCAGCGATCGCGCGATGGCCACCCGCTGCTGCTCCCCGCCGGACAGTTCTCTCGGCAGGTGGTCGATCCGATCCCCCAGGCCGACAAGCTCAGCCAGTTCACGGCTTCGCGGATGACGGCTCGATCGCGCAACGCCCTGATAAAACAGCGGAACCTCAATATTGGCCGTCACCGACAGCCACTGGATCAGGTTAAAGCTCTGAAAGACAAAGCCGATCTTCAGGTTCCGCACCTCGCTTAGCTCGTTATCGGTCATGGCCGACACGTCCTGTCCCGCGAGGAGGTACCGCCCGCGCGTAGGGCCGTCCAGGCAGCCCAGGACGTTCAGCAGGGTGCTCTTGCCGGAACCGCTGGCCCCCATGATGGCTACGTATTGGCCACCGGGAATTGTCAAGTTGATGCTCTGAAGCGCCGCCAGCCCCTCCGGGCCGATCGGATAGATCTTCCAGAGCTCGTCAAGATGGACGAGGTCTTCCACGGCCACCTTCCCTACGGCGCTCCCCAGGCGGCCTGCCCTGCCCAGGTGGGCGCCCCGGCCGGCTTCTGGCACCTGTACTTGGCCGGGTTCGTGCAGCCGGACGTGTCTTGGGCCGCTTCGGCTTTATCCCGCCCGAAGTTCCGGTTGGCGGCACGAGTAGTACCCTGTCGCCCTCGCTTAGGCCGGAAGCAATTTCAACCCTCTTGTCACTCATGCGCCCCACCTTCACGGTGACCGCCTCTACCTTTCCGCCCGCAACACGCTGGACGTAGGTCTGGTCCTCGTCCGTATAGACGCTCGCGATGGGCACGGACAGGACATCTTGGAGCCTGGCCAGGATAAGCTGCACCTTTGTTGTCAGGCCGGGTTTCAGCTTCAGGCTCTCGGGCGATTTATCGAACTTGACGGTTACGTTGAAGACCTTCATGCCCGTGCTGATCCACCTGCCCTGGCTGTCAGGCAGCGGCGAGACCTCGCTGACGTACCCCAGCATCGGCGGATCGCCCGGCTTGGCGTCCAGGTGGACATATGCCCTCATGTCAGGGCGGACCTGGTCGATGATCGACTCGTAGACCTTCGTCTCGACCTGAAGCGTGGTCATGTCCGGAATAATCATGATCTGCTGCCGCGGCCCGAGTTCCTCCCCTATCTCTACGGTAATGTTACTCGGGCGCCAACGACTGCTGGCTGTATCATAAACCACCAGCCCGGCCGTATCCGCCTTCGTCACCAGCTTCTTCTCATCGGCAAGGTATTCGTCAAGGGTATCCACCTTCATCTGGAGCGCCTGTTTCTTGGCTAGGGCGTTTGCCTCGGCCACCAGAAGCGTGGTCATGGCTTCAACTCGGGCACGCTCCAGGGCAAGTTCGGCGTCCTTGACGGCCTCTTTGAACTTGCGAAGATCGCGGGGCTGATCGTACTTGATCAGCATATCTCTTACGGAGACCGCCTTTTGCAGCGAGAACTTGAGCCGCGCAACGGCGAGCTGATCGCCCTTGATTTCACTTTCGCTGTAGGGGGTCTTGAGTTCTTTGTCCTGGTTGGCCTTGAGCTTGAAATCCAGCTTTCCCTGGGCAAGCGTCAGGTCCTGCTCTGCGATCTGAATGCTACTTTCGGCCTCGCCCTTCTGGATCGGCCAATCGCCCTCTTCATAGCGGAGCAGGTCTTCCTGGGAATCCACCATCCCCTGCTCGGCCTTGCGCACAACGTTGGCCATCTCATTTTTCGTCAGCTTCAGACTCTCGCTGGCCTGCGTGTGGGCGCTTTTGGCCGTCGTTACGCCCAGTCGCCCCGCCACGATCGCATCAAGCAGCGCCTTGCACTCAAAGACCACGATTTCATCACCCTCGGCAACAATCGTACCCTCGGCGACTACCTTCTCGATGATTACCGGCCACTGCAGTTCGTTTGAGATAACCTTGCGCTTGCCGGCCTCTATCTCCCCCGCTTCTGTCACCGAGATGACCATGGAGCCGCGCAGCACCCGCGCAGTCGGCCCGAACGACGTCTCCTGCGTGCGACCGGCCAGGATCGACACAGCCGTTGCCACAGCACCGCCGATGACGACAATCGCCACAACGGCCCACACCCATGCCTTGCCGCATCCGCTGCGGGCGCTACTGGCCAACATATTTGTAGCGCCGCTGGATGCGGTCGAATCTAAATGGCTCTGCCCGCTCATTCACCTTGCCCTTTTCGTTAACCGAGATCATCCCGAGACTGGCCAGGAACGTCAACCTCGTAGTGGTATAGCTTATCAGCGCGCCGGTAAGCCCGTTCTGTGCGGAACGCAGGGCCTCTTCGGCCTCCAGCACGTCACGGGCTGACGCCTGCCCTTCCTTCTGCTCCAGGGATGCAAGCTTACGCCGGCGTTTGGCAATCTCGACGTTGCGGACCTGCAGTTCGTAGTTGCGTCCCGAGCGAAGCAGCGTCCGGTACGCCTGACGGACCTCCACCCGCACGCCGTCTTCGAACTCCGCAAGGTCGCGATTGGCCTTTTCCATCGCGATCAGGGCTTCGCGATAGGTGTTGCGGTTATCAGTCTGGTCGATGTTGTACTCGAACGTCACGCTGTTGATCAACGTCCTCCTGCCAAAACGCACTTTCTCGAATCTTTTCGGGCCCACACTCGGCGCGCTGTAATCAAACTTCACGTCCAGCTGCGGGAGGAAGTTGTCCGCCGCTATCTCAACGTCGCGCTCGGCATCGCGCAGCTTGGCCCGCTCGGTAAGCACATCCGGCCGCACCGACAACGCCACGCCGATCGCTTCGGTCTCTTTCGTGACGATCGCCTTCGGCCCCGCCTTTACCAGCACCTCCAGCGCTGCGGGATAGTCCGGCTCCATCCCCGCCTCGACCGGCAGGCCGAGGGTCAGCTTGAAGTTATCCAGGGCATTGTTGTAGCTCTGACGGTTCGTCTCATAGCGGACCTGGGCGGTGATCAGGTTCTGCTCCGCCTGGTCCTGCTGAATGCGCGACACCTGCCCTGCCTCGGCCTGCGTCCGGGTCAGGGCCAGGGTGTCTTTCAGACGCTCGATGTTCGCGGCCTCATTGGCAAGTAGGTCCCGCTGCTGAAGCACCGAGTAGTACTGGGTAATAATGGTGGCCGCGAAGGTCTGGGTAAACCGCTCATACTCGAACACGGCGAACAGGAAATCCCGCTCGAGGCGGTACTGGCCCTCGTAAGCCAGGTCCCGCCACGCCCCTCGTAACAGCGGCTGGGTGAAGTTGGCGTCGATCAGCGAGCCGACTGTTATCCCGTCACTGCCCAGAAAATCAGTGGCAAAGTCCAGCGTGGCGCCCAAGACCAGCGTACCACCGCTGACGAGCCGCTGCGTCACTGTCGGGGCAGCCTGGGCCACGCCGCTCTCAGTCGTATCAGCCTTGCCGACACGGGTCTCACTCGCCTCAGCCGTTATCCCTCCGGCCAGCAGCGGCCAGTTCCAGGAACGCCGATCGCTGGCCACCGCCAACGCCGTGCTGTAAAGCTCTTCCTTCTCGGTCTGGAACTCACGGCTGTTCCTGAACGCGATCTCCAGGCACTCGTCCAGTGTCAGCGCCTGCGCCTTGCCCGTCCCAATCGGGATCACCTTCTTGCCGACGACGATTTGCCCATCCTTTTCCTTCTCGGGTCCGAAGGGTTTGTACTTCACGTCGAAATCGTCGGCCTTTCCAACCGCCTTGCCCCGCGCCGACTTGATAGCCGAGTAGGCGGTGCGATCGGCGTCTTTGGCATACCACCTGCGCGTACAGCCCCCCGCTGCGTGCAAGAGAACCAGCAGCGTCGCGACAACCCAACTGCTGGCCGGGGTTCCCCATGAAACCGGGCGCATGGTTATACCTTCCTCGCCGTGGCTGCGGGTTCCATCAGCCAACAGGCGCACACCACACCTTGTGATACCCCACTGTTATCGTCATTCGGCCAGGGAAACAATCAGCCTAAGGCTGTCTGCATGGCCTCAAATGGCCAAACGTGAATGATACCCCTAACAGGCTCGGTAAATGGAAAAAAATGGCGATGCCCAGGCGGAGGGAGACCTGAACATCGCCCCAAAAACTGCATCCCAAATGTAGGCGGAGGGAGACCTACATCATCAAGGGACGCAGCGCACAACAAAAACACTGCTTACATAACGTATCGCCCAACTCCAACTGAAAGATTTAGGTTTTTTGGGGCTTTGGTCGCGTCGCTTTCCCACAAACAGTATCACTAGCAGCGACCCCTTTGCCAGTACGACCACGCCACACCGAAGGAATTCTTGCCACCCTTTACACCCGCTACTCCGCCAACTATTCTACCCAACCTTCCCATTCTATGCAACAAGAAAACTCGCCGATTATTGGATTTTTTTCTCCAAGCCGAACTCCTCTGCCTGCGCCCGAAGCAATATCGGGCCCAGCCAGCCGATCCTTCGTGACCGCAAAACCTCAGTGGCTATCGCCGTGCCGGAAGCTCCCCAGCCAACTGCCCCAAAAATCACCCCGCTTCCCCATAGATCCTTACTGTCGCCGGATGCAGCCTGCTCTCACGGGCCAAGCCGATCTTGACGTACTTCGCTCTGACACTGCTCTTGAGATCAATCCGCCAGTGACTCTGAACCTCAGCCGCCTCGTCTGCCACTCCAGGCGTCTTTCGGGCACGGCCCCCTGTCTCCTTCCCCACGAAGACGCCTTGTCTGACTGGGCGTTACTGGACTTGAACCAGTGACCTCTTCCTTGTAAGGGAAGCGCTCTAGCCATCTGAGCTAAACGCCCCTTTAGATAGTCGAATTATAGACCAAAGCCGATGGATTTCAAGACATGCGCGCGAAGCCGGATTATCAGGTCCGTCGCCAGGTCGATTTCGGCAGAACCATCGCAACTCACGTGGCAACACTAACCCAACCTCCAGCAATGCCCCTCCCGGCCCGGCCGCCACGCTAAGCCTACGCCTAACATCTTGCATACAACGCACTTATGACTCCAGCGTCCCGCAGCCTCCAGATCGGGAACCAGTTAGGTTGTAGCAAAGGGTGCCGGCTCCGGGCCGCCGCACCAAGACGAACTCAATCTCAATCCGAGGGTCTTGACGGTTGCCCACGTCTGCGTATACTGTCTATTAGTGGGTCAGTGCTCCTGTTGCCGCGAATGGGGCTGTAATTGTCATGCATAGGGCGGCAGATCCAGATTGCTGGGGCGCAGGGATGGCTGCAAGTAAGCGTATAGTATTCTGGCGGTCTGGTACACTTGGCCTGCGCGTTGTCCAACAACGAGCTGCCAGGCGCAGGTTACCAGGCACCGGGTACAGTAGGATCGAGCAATGACCGACCATCCCGATGAGAGTCAGTTGCCGACGGTGAGCGGGACCCGGGCTGGGGAGGGGCAGGGCGCAGCCGGGCCAGTGCCGCAGATAGAGGGCTACGAGATCACCGGCAAGCTCGGCCAGGGGGGGATGGGGACTGTCTGGAGGGCTCAGCAGCTTGGTACGCGGCGGGAGGTGGCGCTGAAGCTTCTTGGGGCTGGGGCCTTCACTTCGGATAAGGCCCGGGCGCGGTTTGAGCGGGAAGTTGAGCTGGCCGCCCGGCTGAACCATCCAAACATCGCCCGGGTTTTCGACAGCGGGATAGATCGCGGCAGGTACTACTACGCCATGCAGCTCATCGACGGCCTTGCTTTGGATGAGTACGTCGAGAAGGACAAGCTTAGCCAAAAGCAGATTCTGGAGTTGATGAAGGCAGTCTCCCAGGGCGTTCAGCACGCACACCAGCGGGGAGTGATCCATCGCGACTTGAAGCCGTCGAACATTCTCGTCACAGCCGATGGCCAGCCGCACGTCCTGGACTTCGGCCTGGCCAAAACGTTCCTCGAAGGCGACCACAGTGTGACCGTATCCATGGACGGCGACGTAGCCGGCACACCGGCCTACATGTCACCCGAGCAAGCGGCTGGGCATGTCGACGAGATTACCACCGCAACAGATGTCTACAGCCTCGGCGTCATCCTCTACCGTCTGCTGACAGGCAAATCGCCGCACGACATGATGGGCACCCAACTGGCAGTGCTCCGCCGTATTACCGAGGAGGAGATCACCCGGCCGCGGCAAGTGACCAGGGAGATAGATAAGGAACTCGAAGCACTCCTGCTCAAAGCCCTGGCCCACGAGGCGGAGCTGCGTTACGCCTCAGCAGGCGAGTTGGGTGATGACATTGACAACTATCTGACGGGCGAGCCGTTGGTAGCTCGAAAGCCAACGACGCTTTACTTCCTGAAGAAGCGGGTCAAGAAGTATCGGGGACGTGTAGCCGTGGCTGCTGCCGTTCTGGTAGCCATGATAGGTGTGGCGATCTTCGCCTATGTCCGGATTGCACAGGAGCGTGACACTGCCGAGCAGGCAGGCGAAAAAGAGGCCGCCGCACGCGTTACGGCCGAGCAGGCAGGCAAGAAAGAGGCCGCCGCGCGTGGCGAGGCGGTGGCGGCCCGGGACGAGGCCAAGCAGGCCGAAAAGGACGCACGGCAGCAAGGCCAGCGGGCGCAACGCCTGTTGGCCAGAGCGCAATTGGACCGCGGTGTGAGGCTTCTGAACGAGGGCAACTGCCTGGGACTACTGGACGTTCTCGACGCGCGGATCACCGCTGATGAGATTCCCGATCTGAGAGACTCGGCCGCTCGGCTGTGGGCCATCGCGTATGACCTGTGGTCGGACCGATTGCTTCACGTCTTGCCTCGCGCCGATGTCCTGACCTTCAGTCCCGATGGGAGACTGCTGGCCACTTCTTCACGTGGCGCGACCGCGCAACTGTGGGACACCGCTACGGGGCAGCCCCACGGCCCGCCGCTGCCGCTTGAGAAGGCCATCGATGCGGTCGTATTCAGTCCGGATGGGAAGCTGCTGGCCACTCACTCGGTGGAGGGAGCAGCACGGTTGTGGGACACGGCCACCGGGAACCCGATCGGCCCAATTCTGCGGCATGACGGCGGCGCAAAAACAAAGCCGCCGGGTACGCATTGGTGGTCGGCAGCATTCAGCCCCGACGGCAAGCTGCTGGCCACGGGCGGACTCGACGGAACCGTGCAGTTGTGGGAGACGGACACGGGGCAGCCGCATGGAAAGCCGCTGCCACACGGGGGCGAGGTCCGGTCGGTGGCGTTCAGCCCCGATGGGAAGTTGCTGGCGAGCGGCTCAACAAATCGAACCGTGCAGCTCTGGGAAGTCGCCGGCGGACAGCCCCACGGCCCGCCGTTGCAGGACAACGGGCCTGTTGAGCAAGTTGCATTCAGCCCGGATGGAAAGCTGGTTGCGAGCATGGGCTGGTGGGGCAGGACTACCCGCCTCTGGGAGACGGTTAGCGGGCGACTGCACAAGCTCTTGCGGCACCCGGGACTGATCGATGGAGCATTCAGTCCGGACGGGAGTCTGGTGGCAACTGCTTTGGTGGATTGGACAGTCCGGGTCTGGGACACGACGACGGGCAAAGTACACGGCGAACCACTGCGCCACGAAGGGCGCGTCCGGGCACTCGCGTTCAGTCCGGATGGCAGACTGCTCGCCACCGGCTCGGTGGACCAGACCGTCCGGCTGTGGGAGATCGCCAGTGGACAGCTCTACGGCAAACCGTTGCGTCACCACAGTAGAAACCCTTTGGCGTCGCTAGAAAGGGGGGTATTTAGCCCGGATGGCAAATTTCTGGCTAGTAGTGTAACCGAAGGTGGGGCGACACGGATATGGAGGACCTACCAGCAACTGGAAACCGAGGCGGCGCCGCACCAACGCGGGGCTCATCTTGGCGCGATCAGTCCCGACGGAAAGGTTGACGCCATTATCTTGGGGCAGACGGTGCAGCTCTGCGATACAACGACCTATAAGGCACTGGGCGAGCCGCTGCGCCACGATGGCAAAGTCAGGGCAGTCGCGTTCAGTTCCGATGGTAGACTTGTGGCCACCGGATCCCATGATAAGACCGTCCGGTTGTGGGAGGTGGCCACGGGGCAGCCATTCGGCGCGCCCTTGAAAAGCGAGCTTGTCGAGGCGGTTGCTTTTAGTCCGGATGGAAAGCTGTTGGCCGTCGGGGTAATGGGGGGAGCCCAGGTGTTTGAGGTGGCCACGGGGCGACGCTTGCATAGTATTCTTTGCGGTGAACAGGTTTGGGCGGTGGCGTTCAGACCGGATGGGAAGGTCCTCGCCACCGGGATGCGGGATGGCCGCGCGGAGTTCTGGGACGTGGCCAGTGGGCATCGATTCGCTTCGGGATTGAGCCAGCGGGGAGCAGTTCGGGCGCTGGCGTACACCCCGGACGGGAATCTCCTGGCCACCGTGTCGGCGGATAAGGCCGAGACGGTGCGGCTCTGGGATTTGACGGGGCGCCCACCGTATCCAAGCCTGGTGCTGCCTGCTCGGGCCTTCTGCGGCAAGGCGGTTTTGAGGTCCTTCAGTGCGGATGGGACGCTCCCGGTCAGAAGATCGGGGCACGGGGGCGCACGTGTATGGCGTATCCCCGCGGCACCGGCCGACCTGCGCGAGATGCAAATTCGCACCTGGGTAGCGCTGGGTGCGCATCGCGACCAGCGGAGGGAGACCGCGGCGATCCCATGGAAGCAGTGGCAGAAGCTTCGCCAGGAGCTTCGCGCCTTTGAGGTGCGGGGAGCGCGGGCGAGCTGGCCGCAGCCCGCCAATGGGGGGGACTTGACCCTGGATGCCAAGCTCGGGTGGATACCGGGATTAAATGCGGTTGCGCATAATGTGTACTTGGGCACCAGCCCCGAGAAGCTGAGACTTCTGGGCAGGGTCGAAGATGCCGCCTATGCGAATTTGCCTCCTCTGGAAAGGCACCGATGGTATTGCTGGCGCGTTGACACGGTCAGATCAGATGGGTCGGTGATAAAGGGCAATCTATGGAGCCTTTCGACGGGGAAGATGCTCGCCTGGTGGAAATTCGAGAGAGGCGAGGGCCGCAACGTCATCGATTCATCCGGCAGGAGTCTGGACGGAAAACTCGTGGGAGACGCGAGGATCGTTGCGGATGCCGACAGAGGAAACGTGCTGGCTCTCGATGGTGAGGGCGACCTTGTCGAGACTGGTTACAAAACCGACCTGCCCACTTGGACCATATCTGCGTGGGTGAGCAGCCCCGCCGCACCTTCGTCAGCACTACCGGGTAGCCCACTTCATCGAGAAAAGAATTATCAGATTAACTGGAACCACGACGATCCGATTTCCCGGGGAGCGGCAGCCTTAGAGGTTGGAGGGACATGGTATCCTGCGAGTTTTGGAAGATTAGACGCCAATACATGGTACCACCTTGCTGCGACCTATGATGGGAATGCGCTCAAGGCGTACAAGAATGGTGCCTTAATCACCAGCAATACAAGTCCTTCCGGAAACCCAACTGCCGAGACGGGGAGCCTGAAACTTGGAGGGCATTCACTGAACGCGTGGTATTTCAGCGGGACTATCGGCGACGTACGAATCTACAGCTATGCTCTGTCGCAAGCGGAGGTGGCGGCGATTCATGCCGGGAAAAGCCCCGGGCCCATAAGAAAGCCAAAATGGATGGTTCATACCACTACCGACCACTATCCGCCGGCAGAGCGGAAGCCGGACAAGGGCCATGACTATTACGTGCCGTTAAGGGCGGAACCGGAACGACTGGTCGCCTGGTGGAAATTTGATGAGGCACAAGGGCGCAAGGCCCCGGATTCATCCGGCAGCGGCCTGAATGGGTACCTCGTGGGAGATGCGAGGATCGTTGCAGATGCCGACAGAGGAAACGTGCTCAGCTTGGATGGAAAAGGCGCGTATGTGCACTGCGGGACGGATCCAGCCTTCGACATCACCGAGCGGATCACGGTCGCAGCCTGGGTAAAAGTCAACGCGGTCGACAACTTATGGCAGGCCATTGTTACCAAGGGGAACACAGCGTGGAGGCTTTCTACCGTCAAGAGGCAAAGAAAATTCCACTTCGCCGTGACTGGGGCGGATGTTGGTGAGAATTGGGTCAACGGAGGCACTGAAATCCCCGCCGGTCAATGGCATCATGTCTGTGGAACGTATGATGGGTCGCTTATCCGGTTATATGTAGACGGGGTGGAGGATCCACAAAGTCCCGTGGCCTATAAGGGCGGAATAACCACCAATGGCGAGCCGGTTAACATCGGTAGTAATGCGGGAAAACCGGGACGCGAATGGAACGGTCTGATCGACGACGTGCGGATCTACAGCTATGCTCTCTCGCCGGCCGAGGTGGCGGCGATCTACGCCGGCAAGGGGCCTGGGACCGTCCCCGGCAGCGAGGACAAGACCGTGAAGATCCGGGATGCTTCTGATCCTGCGGGGAGCAAAGGGAAGCCTCCGACCAAGAGCGGAACCGCACCAACCAAGCCTGCTGCCACCAAATCTGCTGCCACCAGGCCTTCTGGGGCTGCGAGATGAACGGAGGTCACGACAGGACACAGATCGGCGGGCATGCTCAACGGCCGATCCGCCCGGCTTAGCCCGACACTGGAATTGAGACCGGGGTGGAGAATGTCTCCTCGCCTGTGGCCGATATGAACCGCGCGACCAGCGTAATTCTCCTGGTCTTGGGGGCGTTCTTCTCCCAGGCAAGCTGCATCGTATAACCCCAGCCAACCATCGACCGGTCGGCGTAGGCGGGCAACTGGTCCGTCGTAAACCTCCAGACCTTAAACGGCACGGCCTTGTCTATCGTCCCCGCCGACAGGCCGCCCTCGAACACCATGAACTCAAGCACGCCGTTAACCGTGACAGTCTTCGGCTGATGATACTGGTAGCAGTAGACCCTTACGACCACACCGTCCGCGCCGGCCTTGTCATCCCAGTTTGTCGCCGCCCCCCGTTCGACGTGAACGCCCAGCCGGTCGATCTGCACCACCGACGGAGGCATCATTCGGCTGACCTTCCCCGGCGGCTCGCATCCGCCTGCAGCGGCCAGGGCGGCCGCCGCTACAAGAAGCTTCGCTGCGGTCCTCATTTGCCGGCCTTCTTCTTGCCCACAGGCTGCGATTTGCCCTTGGCTTCATTCAGCTCCAACTGTTTCTTGAGCAGTGCCTCGTAATCCTTTTTTCGATTGGCCTCTCTTTCGCGGATGAGCTTCCTGAGCTCGGGCAGCATGTCGAGGGGAACGATGAGCCCCTCGTCCTCGGTTTCGGCCCGCGTGGCGGGCCGCGTGGCGGGCTGGGTTTGGGCCTTTGGCTTGTCCCCGATGAGGGCCTTGAGGGGGCTCACTCTGGTCGCATCCGTCTGGCCACCGCCCAGCTGGCGGAACCGGCCAATCTGGTTTAACTCCGACGAGGTGGCCCTGTCAGCGTCGTTAGTGCTGAGCAGAATGTGCGGGGTCAGTACGATCAGCAGTTCGGTGCGCTGCTTGACAATCTCCGTGGCCCGAAAGAGCAGGCCGAGAATCGGGATGTCGCCGAGGATCGGCACCTTATCTTCGCGGCGCTCATTTTTCGTGGTGATGAGGCCGCCGATGATTATCGTGTGCCCGTCCTGGACGGTCACCGTGGTCCTGGCCGACCTCTGGTTGACAATGATGGCATCCACGGTATCGCTTATCGCAACGGTGGACTCGGCGATCTCACTGATCACCGGTTCCACCACGAGCGTGACAAAGCCGTCGATGTTGATCCTTGGGGTAACGGTGAGGATGACACCCACATCCTGGTACTCGATGATGTTGGTGACGCGACCCTCCTCACTGATCTGGCTGCTGGTGATGAAGGGCACGCGTTGGCCGACGTCGATCCTGGCCTCTTGGTTGTCGGATGCAAGTATCTGCGGTCGCGACAGCGTTTCCAGCCGCCCCTGGCTTTGCAGGGCGCGGAGGAAGAAGGTCAGGTCGCCCGCGGTGAGGGAAACGCCGAACCCGCTCTGGGCACCGCCGATGGCAGCCTCGATGCCGAAGTCAGTACCGGCGTTGAACCGCCTTCGCGTACTCCGCAGGCGGCTGAAGTTCCAGTCGATACCCACGTCAACCTCATCGTCCAGTGTGATCTCCGCAATCAGCGTCTGGATGAGCACCTGGGGCGGGGGCTGGTCCAGCTCCTGGATTATGCCCTCGATGGTCTTGAAGTATTTCGGGCTGGCCGACAGCAGGAGCCTGTTGGTGGCCGTCTCCGCAACGACCGCTACCTCGCGCTCCAGCAGGCGCTGGGCCGCGCCCAGGCCCTCCGTGCCGAGGGCCGCCACAAGCCTCTGCCGCTCCTGGTCGAGGAAGTTTCGCAGGGCCACCTCGATATCCGTAGCCTGGGCGTTACGCAGACGATAGACCTGCGATACGCGCTCCTGGGCGGGGCTGGAGTCCAGCTCCTCGATCACTTTGCTGGCCAGCTCCACGTACTGCTTTGTCCCGCCGATCAACAAGCTGTTTGTCCGCGTGTCGACCGTGACGGTGAGTGCGTACTGCTCGGCCGAGCCGAGTGTTGCCGCCGCTTTGCCCTTGGCCCCCGCCGGGCGCGTGGTCACCAGCGTGTATCTCACCGACTTGGAGGAAGCAGCGTCGGCGGCCTCGAGCCGGAACAACTGTGTCAGGACGTCGGCCATCTGCCCGGCGTCGGCGTTCTTCAGCGTGAAGACGCGTATCTCCGCGATTCTGGGCTTTGCCGAATCGAGTGCCTTTATCAGCCTGCTCAGCAGGGGCATGCTCTCGATGGGTGCGGCGACCACCAGTGAGTTTGCCCTGCGGTCGGGTGTAATCAGCACGCCCTCCTGGAGCGAGGTCTCGATCAGCTTCTTGCCGCCGGGAAGCTCCGTGACGAACTGGAGCAGCGTCTGGCGGTTGGGGCTGACCGTCGTCATCGCCGTGGGCTTGCTCGTAAGCGCGTCGGTAAGGATCGTCGCCATCTCCTCGGCATCGGCGTTCTGAAGCTGGAACACCCGTATCTCCGTTATACGCGTCACGCTCTTGCTGTCGAGCTGCTTGATCAGCTCGGAGATGCGCTTGGCGTCGGCCTTGCCGGCTTCGATCACGATCGCGTTTATCCGCTCGTCAACGCTCACGGAAACCGGCGCCTCGCCGCCGGCCGGCGCCTTGTACAGATTGCGTATCGTCTCGGCCACCTGTGTCGCGTCCGCCTTGTTCAGCGGAAACAGGTGCATCGTTTTACCTTCCTTGTCGGCGGACACGTCGAGCTTCTCTATGAGGGAGGTGGCTACCTTCATATCGGCAGCGCTTGCGCCGACGATCAGGGCGTTGGCGCGCCCGTCGGTAATAACCGTCACCTGATCGGCCTTGGGGTCTCGGGTGATTCGCTGGTCAAACAGCTTCTGGATGGTGGGCTGGAGGGCGGCCGCCGTTGCGTTCTTGAGATAGAACACGTTGAAGGCGGTCGCGGGGAGGATCTTCTCGCCGTCCAGCTTGCCGATCATCACCTCGACGGCCTTGAAGCTTTCGCGGCTGCCGGCAACCAGCAGCGTATTCGTGCGGGCGTCGGGAATGATGCTGACAGGCAGTGACCTTCCGGCGCCTCCGGCGGCGATTTCGGCCTGTCGCTTGGCATCGAAGAACTGCTGCAGCACCGGCGCCAGGCGCATGGCGTCAGCGTGCTTAAGCGTGAATATCTGCACGCCGCCCAGCAGGCCGAAGTCCTTCGACGAGTCGATCCGCTTGATGATCTCCTCGATGACCGCGAAGTTCTCCTTGCTCGCCGAGACTATCAGCACGTTGGTTCGGGCGTCAACGGCTATGGAAACCTTCTCCCTTTCGGCCAGAATGGCCCTGCTCGAACCCGCCGCGGCCATACCCGGCTTGTACAGCCCCTGGCTTATGAGCTCGCCGAGCATCGTCGCGACCCGCTGGGCGTCGCAGTTCTGCAGCAGGTACATCCTCACAATGCCCGTTTCGGTGGGCGGCTCGATGTCAACCTTCTTCAGCAGCTCGTGGATGAGCTTCAGGTTTTCTTTGCTTGCGGAGATAACCAGGGAGTTGGACAGCGCATCGGTGGCCACGTCCACGCGGTCCTGCGGCACGGGCGTCTGTCCCGCGGCCGTCATGCTGGCCAGCCGGGCCTCGAAAATGGTGGTGATGGTCGGCCCGACCACACCCGCATCGTTGTGCTTCATCGGGATCACCACCAACTGGACGGCGGGGTCCTTCAGCTCAACGTCCATCTTGGCAAGCAGGGCCTTGAGTATCTTGCTGTCGTCGGCGTTCGCGGCCACCAGCAGCAGGTTGGCCCTGAGGTCGGGGAGAATAATGGGCCGCTGGCGTTTTACGTCGGGCGTGCGGGCGGCATCGTAACGCTTGTTGAACAGGTCGGTGAGCGTCGCGGCCAGCGTGCCGGCGTTGCCGTGCTTGAGAGGCATCAACTGAATCTGCCCAGCCAGCGCGGGCGAGGTCCCGTCGAGCTGCTCGGCCAGGTCCTTGATCAGCTTGAATCCCTCGGCCGAGCCGCCCACGATCAGGCAGTTGGTGCGATCGTCGGGGATCACGATCATCCGCAGGGCCTCCGCATCCTTGACACCCAGCGAGGCCTGTCTCTGGACGCGCGCGTCCATCATTTTCTGGAGCGTGTCGGCCAGGGTGGCTGCCTCGGCGCTCCTGAGGACCAGGATTCGGATGTCCCGCAGCTCGATGGGGATTTTTGCATCGAGCCGCTTCAGCAGCGTGCTGACCATGGCGAAGGTCTTCTCCGAGGCGGAGATAACCAGGGCGTTGGTCCGCGTGTCGACAGTGATCGTGGGCTTGTCCTCAGCCCGGACCATCTGTGCGTTGGGGCCGCTGTACAGCCCGTTAATCATCTCCATCAGCCGCGAGGCGTCGGCGTTTTCCAGCGGGTAAATCCGAACCGTCGAGAGCGAGCCCGCCCCCGCAACGTCCATCGTGTTGATGACGTCGGCGATCAGGGGCATCACGTCGCTGCGGGCGGCTACCACCAGAATGTTCGTGGTGGCGTCCGCCTGGATTACCAGCGTCGGGCGGGCCTTGGCCAGATCCGTAGTGTTCCCACCGGGCTTATCCTTCTTCTCGGCAATGATGCGCAGCCGCGTGACCTGCGTACGGATCCCCTCGGTGCCGGCCACGGGAGCGCTTTCAGCAAACACGCTCTCGAGCAGCGGCGCCAGCTTGACCGCATCGGCGTGCTTCAGGCGGAACAGGCGGATGTCGGTGGCGAACTTCCCTTCGACGCGGTCGAGATCCTTGACGAGAATTTCGGCCAGGGCGACTGTCTCTTCCTGTCCGGCCAGCACCAGCGTATTGGTTCGCAGGTCCACCGAGATGCTGAGCGGGTTGGTAAGGGCCTTGCCCGTAGCTGTCTGGGGTTGGGCCTTGCCCTCAACCTTCGTTCCCGGCCTGCCGGCCAGCTGAACGGCCTGGCTGAAGATGTCGCTGAGCACCTGCTGAACGGATACGGCGTCGGCGTTCTTCAGGTGCAAGAGCCTGAGCCTGACGCCATCAGCCAGGGGGACGGTGTCCATTATCTCGACGATTGCCCTCATGGCCTTGAGGTTCTCCGGCGTGGAGGAGACCAGCAGGGAATTGGACCCCGCGCCGTCCGGGAGGGCCGCATCGGCTATGATCTTGATCGGCTTGGTCAGGTCCAGCTCCGGGATCTTCTCCTTCAGCGTGGAGCTGATCCTCAGCAGGCGGACCTGCTCCTGAAGCGCCCGTGCCTCGGGCGTTACCTGCGTGGTGGCGCTTGGTCGGAGCATTTCGTTGAGGATCTCGGCGAGGCGTGTGGCGTCGGCGTACTTCAGCGGGATGATGATGACGTCGGCCGCAGTGAACGCCGGGGCAGTGTCCAGTACTTTGATTATCTTCTCCAACTGGTCGAACATCTCCGCGCGGGCAGTCACGATAATGCTCCGGGTCCGCTGGTCCGCCTGGATGTCTATGCTCTCATCCGGCATCGACCGGCGAACCTGCGCCAGCATCTGCTGTAATGCCGGCAGGACCTTCGTCGGGAGGGCGTTCTCCAGGCGATAAATGCGAAGCTCCACCTTCGGAGACAGCTCCTTCTTGTCCAGCTCCTTGATAAGGTGCTCAATCTCAGTCATCCGCTCCTTGCTCGCCGTAACGGCCAGCGCGCTCGTCTGCCAGATCGGAGTCACCGACACCAAATCCTCAGGCCGGTCCCTCCGAGCAACCGCCCGGAACATCTGGTTCAGGCTCGCGCCCAGACGCGTGGCATTAGCATGTTCCAGCCTGAACACCCGCACCTGTCTCTTGGTACCGGCGGCCGCCTCGTCGAGGCTCTTGGCCAGTTTCACGATATCCGCGTAATCCTCATCGGAAGCGCTGATCAGGATGGCGCGCTGCTGGGGCAGAACGGTCGTCTCGACCTTGCCTCCCTTGGCTGACCTGGCCGCCGGCGCCCCCCGCCGCCCGACCGGGCCTACCTGGCCAGACGGGCCGTACAACTCCTGGATAGCCTTGTTCACTTCCTCCGGATCCGCGTGCTCAAGAGTGATGATGCGCAGGCGGCCGCGGGAGGGCTTCATCTTCTCAACTTCGTTCACCCACTGCTCCACCTGCTTGTACATGTCCTTACCGGCGGCGACGACCAGCGCGTTTGCCCTCTCGTCGGCCGAGATCGCCAGGGGCTCAACGGTGCGTCCTGCCCGCCTGGCGGCCTGCATCTGCTGGTTGTAAAGGTCGCGGACCATCTTTGAGACGGCGCCGGCCTCCCCGTTGGTAAGCGGGATGATGTACACGCCCGGGATGGCGGTGGCCGTCGCCTGGTCGAGGTCCATGGCCATCTTCATGAGCTTGTCGAGGTCGCCCGCGGGGCCCGACATAACCAGGGCGTTGCTGCGGGCATCTGCCGCCACGATGACTCGCTGCTGGGCGCCCCTGCTCCTTCCCACGGCGGACCCACCGACCGCTTTGGACAGCACGCCGGCCAGGTCGGTGGCCTTGGCATTGCGGAGGATGAGGAACTCTCTGCGCGTGCCGCCGGCGGTCTCGGTGTCGAGCTTGGCCAGCAGCGACTGCACCTTGGCGAGGTTCTTCTCGTTGGCGGTAACTATGACGCTGTTCGACATCGCCTCGGCCACCACGGTAACGAGGTCCTCGGTCGAGCTGGTGGTTCGCCCGCCGCTTCGCCCGCTGCTGCGCGTGCGCGTCGGCGCGAACGCCTGGGTCAGTGCCGCGGCCACCGTCGATGCCTGTGCATGTTTCAGCAGAATCACCGTCCGCTTCGCCTGGCCCGTCAGACTGATCGCGTCGAGCTGGCGTGCGAGGCTGGATATCTTCTCAAATGTTTCCTTGTCGGCCCGGACCATGAGCATCGATGAGTCCCGGTCGGGCTCGATGACCAGGGCGGAGGGCTTGGCGGCGGCGCGGCCTGTCCCGGTCGCCCGTGCGCCGAAGACGTTCTTGAGTATCTGCGCGACCTTCGACGGATCGGCGTTTCTCAGCGCGATGAGCTGGACCGGATACTGCGCGGTGGGCGCCACGTCCATCTCCGCAATGAGCTTGGCCACCTTCTGGTGGTCTTCCGTCGACGCGCGGACCACCAGTGAGTTGCTGCCGCGATCGGCGCTGATTCCCAGGGCGGAATCCGCCGCAGCGGGGGCGCCCTTGGCGGCCGCGCGACGACGCCCCATCGCCTCGTTCAGAGCGCCGGCCATGGTCGTCGCCTCCGCGTGCTCGATCCGGTAAACACGAACGGTCGTCTTGTCCGCTCCGACCTCGTCCATCGTGCTTATCACGCTTGCCATCAGATCGTGCTGTTCCCCCGCAGCAGAGATTATCACCATCCTGCTGGCTTCATCGCCGGTGATGCGCACAGGCGTCTCTCGCCCGGCCAGCCCCTTGGTCTTGGCGGCCGTCGTCTTGGGGACAAACAGAGCGCGAAGGGCCGCGGTCGTCGCCGCCACCTCCGCGTGCTTCAGCCGGTACGTTCGAATAACCGGTGTTTTGGATAGCGCGGCGGACTGGTCCAGCTCCTGAATGATCCGCTCGATCAGCTTCATCGCGTCCGCCGGCGCCGAGACAACCACCGAGTTCGTATTCTCGTTCGCCGAGATGGTCATCATGCTGTCGGCGGAGGCCGCAGCCTTCGCGGCCTCTCCAGCCGCGGCCTGCATCTCGAGCATGCGTCTTACCTGATCGGCGCGCCTCTCCGTGGCGCTGCTGGGCTGCCTGCTCGAGGACCGCGTGGGGGCCCGCTGACGGGACGAGGTGGCGATATTGAACAGTTCCTTCAGGTTGCGGGCAACATCGGCTGCATCCGTGTTCTTCAGCGTGAAGATGCGAACCTCGGTGGTTACCGTGGCGATCTGGTCCAAGTGCTTGACCAGCGGCTCGATGATCACAAAGTCGAGCGGCTTGGCCCGAACGATCACACTCGCGGTCCTCGCGTCCGGCACCACGCTTATCAGCGGAGGCGGGGTTGTGGTCACCTGCTCCTGTCCCCGCCCGCGGGTCACCGCCTTGGGG
>SDBT01004902.1_pt1 | contig 22609 bp, 27 predicted proteins | sample 2277101 | NCBI WGS metagenome assembly SDBT01 (sample SAMN10404973, study PRJNA504765) | marine sediment metagenome | isolation source: marine sediment core GS10_PC15, 103 cmbsf | place: Arctic Ocean: Southern Knipovich Ridge | collected 2010 | reverse complement strand
AGAGGTGACCTTTTGAAGCTGCATACAATTTCCTACTACGGCTCGGATTTCTGTCTCATTCATGGGCGAGATCATATGTATCTTGAGCGATGGAACCCTATTCCGTTTTGCTCGAAATGTTCTGACGACACCAAGAGCCCAAGTGACCCACAGGACTACCCGGACGAACTAGATGACATTCGAGTTGACTTTGAGATCGATCGAAGACGTGACGACAGGAGAAACCCATGACCGAAGTCAACGACGACACACTGAGACGAACCATCCATGTAGTGCGGACCACGCCTACGCGCATTGAGGCTGCGAAGGTGCTGGAAATCGACATCAGCACCTTGCGCCGTCGTATGATAACGGCTTCTCAAAGGGGTCTTACCGATGACGACAGTCGAACTCCAATGCAAGTAACCGTTAAACGGTTATTGAAATCCGGGGTCACACTAGAACAACTCTGCGCTAAAACAGACGTTTCTTTTGATCAAGTCATGTGTGAGCTGGACTTGCTCACCACACAAGGGTTCAACATTACTTGTGTAAACAACCTGTTTCGCATCGAGAAACAAATGCCAATCGGCAATGTCGATGAGTTTGTGCAGTTTGAGACTGACGCGAACCATCGGGTCAAGTTTGGTCTGTCGTCGGACAAGCACGCAGGCTCCAAGTACCACCGTCTGGATGTAATGGAGGCCCTTTATAAATGGTTCGATGAGGAAGAAGTAATCGCGGTTTTGGATGCAGGTAATTACATCGAGGGCGAAAGTCGCTTCAACAAATACGATATCAATGTCCATGGACTGGAGGCACAGGCACAGAACCTCGTCTCGACACTCCCTCAATATCCAGGACTGATAACTTACGCTGTCTCTGGTGACGACCACGAGGGCTGGTACGCGCAGCGTGAAGGCTTGGACGTGGGCCGTTATGTCGAGTCTGCATTCTACGCCGGAGGGCGCAACGATTGGGTCAACCTCGGCTACATGGAAGCCTACGTTGATATCGTCAACGCGCAGACTGGCGCGGTTTCAAAGGTGCTCATCATGCACCCCGGTGGTGGCTCTGCCTATGCGACCAGCTACAAGCCCCAGAAAATTGTCGAGGGTTTTGCTGGTGGTGAGAAACCCGCAGCACTATTCATCGGGCACTATCACAAGCTGTCCGTCAACCTGATCCGCAATGTGTGGGCGGTGCAGTGCGGCTGCTCACAGGACCAGACCCCGTTTATGCGTAAGAAGGGCATCGACGCGCACATCGGTGGTGTCGTGGTCGAGTTTGAACAAGACCCGAAAACGGGCGCGTTGGTTTCTTGCAAGACTGAAATCAAACGCTTCTTTAACCAAGGCTACTACAACCAGCGATGGACCCCCCATTGTGACCCTGTGTTGCCACGAAGAGTGGTTAACCGAGACTGAACAGGAGGCTCCTGATGAATAGCGACGAATTGCGCGAACTGGCTAAAGGCTTTGCGAACGATTGCGAGGGAAAGAAGAAGGTACGTTTGCTTGCTGCTGCTGATGAGCTTGACCGCCTGAAGCGGGTGGAAAAGGAACGAAGCTCATTTCGCCCTAACAACTCTTTCCTGCGAATGGGTTGATGAAGAAGAACCACATGACCTATGAAACTGACGCTGCTAAAGCTGCCGGTGCGGTAGCTGGTGCTCTGTTACCTAAGGCTGGCTGCATCAAGTATGCAAGGGGACCCACAGGGGCCGGGATGAAAGTCGAGGCCCCTGCTCCGGTTGATGCAACAGGCGTAGTCTACTTGGCCGGGCCGATCCTCGGCAAGACTTACACAGACTGCCGCTTCGGGTGGCGACAAGAAGTTGCCATGCGGTTGCTCTCAGGCATCACAGCCCTCTCCCCCATGCGGCATGAAGGGCACCTATCCGAGCACAATGGTCCCATTGAAGATGAGGTGATCGACCACGCCACGCACTTCTTTGCAGGGTCCAAGGTCATTTTCGCAAAAGACGTGCTGGACATCCGGCACTGTGATATTGTGTTGGCCAACTTCCTGGGGACCACTCGGCCTTCGCTTGGCACGGTCTCGGAAATCGGAATAGCCTTTGCCTTGAATAAAACCATCGTCACTGTGATGGAAGACGACAACATCCACCGGCACCCGTTCGTGCTAGAGCCCAGTGCATTGGTGCTGGACAATCTGGACGACGCGATCACTGCTATCAACAGCCTGTTAAGCACGGGCATTTAGGAGAGACAATGTGCAAGACATCACCAGACGACATTATTGAGACGGGTCCCCACCAAATCCGTGCGTTCCAGTCCGGGGCCACCCGTGACCAAGACACAACCAAGTACGACTATGAGGGCTTCTTGAGCCCACTAGCCTTGACCCGCTTTGCTGCCTACATGCACACACATCGGGCCCAATCGGACGGCGCGTTGCGCGCTAGTGACAACTGGCAGAAGGGCATCCCCCGTGACAGTTACATGAAGTCCCTCTGGCGGCACCTGATGACTGTCTGGGGGCACCATCGTGAAGTGCCAACGTCTTATTGTGAGAGTATGGAAGAGGCCCTGTGCGGGGTGATCTTCAATGCACAGGGCTATCTACATGAGATTCTAAAGGCGAAGAGGGAGTAATCCCTCTTCAGATCGCATCTCCCGAAAATAGCGGCTCCCAAGTTACCAAGTAGTCAATAATGTCGCTGTCTATTGAAGGAGCGATTGAAAACAGCAACACAGCCTGCATCACATCTTGAAAATTTGCAGCCTGCATACTGTCGAGCTTTTCAATAAAAAACGCTTCGTAGGCATTGAAAAACCGACATTCATCAGTGACTTGATAGACCTGAAACACCTTGCGCGCAGTCTCTACATCGACAGCTTTCCACGTTTCAAAGATGTGTTTGGCGGAAGATTGAGTTCGGCAGGCCAATCCAACAAAAGGTTGAACGATACCAACTTGGTAACGCACTTTAGACAGAAGCCCTGCCGTTCCAGGACTACCAATAAAAGTAATTGTTAAAAGCATCAGTGCCATCAACCATTTCATGTTATCCTCCCGTTTTACAGATTTCCTTCAGTGCTTCCCATTCCGCAAACGTCTCTTCTCGGGTCTGCCTTGTGTCACCTGCCTCTGCGCTTGAAATGGATTTGCGCCATGCGTCACAAACTGCATCATTCCCGGAAGGCCCCAGAGTGCTTACGCAAGCGGTCGTCAAGATCGTCATCAGAGATAGCGCCAGTAAGACGCGCCGCGTCTTCGAGGGTCCGGTCAACTCGTTTTTGTACATCGACGTAGTTCTCCAGGTTTGCGATCTTCTGTTTCTTTCTCTGGGCACGGCCCCCTGCACTGAAGACCATCAACATTGCAAACAGAACCCCACCCACAATGATGACCACTTTGCCAACCCATGAGTTTCGGATGAAGCCAAAGGCAGCGAGGGCAAAACTGATCACAGCAGCCAATGCCCCAACGCGGCTACAAGGCTCACACCCACCGCGACCCGCACCCAGAACGGCACCTTGTAAAAAGCGAGCACCGGAAGCATAATCCAAAATGGCCAATTCATCTAAGTTCCTCCAACAGCGCGGCGACCTCTGGCGTAACCATTTCAATGGCCTGTGCCTTAGAGGCATAGGCGGCGGCTTCACTAGAAGCAAAGCCGTTGCGGCGTCTGACCGCGTGAATCATTTCATGGACAAGGATGACCCAAATGTGACTGGGGTTTTTAATCACCAGGATGCGATCCCACAACACTTTGCCAAAGGCTCCGGTCCACTTATAATTACCGACGACAGACACGCCTCGTGTCTCCCAGCGCCCATCCATCAGACCCACAGGCGGGGTGTTGCCTCTGGCCGGAAGCCCTGTAATCTCGGCTGCGGTCTTGTATGCCAAATCAGCCAGCGCGCTCACACGTGGGTCCATTTTGGTGCGGACAAGCGCGAAAATGAAATAGGCACCTGCTACACAGAGCACGACTGTGAACAGCAGCCACGCAGCGGGAGGCAAGGTCGACAGGAACACTTGGAAATCGCGCATCAGTGGACTCCTCTTCGGCTATCCATGTAGCGGTTAAACATTACAGCAAGGAAGATAACGCCCAGCAGATACGGCGCGTAGGGCGCGATCTGTGCGATGATATCAGGGGCGTCCCGACCTAGTTGGCCCCACGCTGTGAGCATGGTCGTAAGGACGCCACCAAGGCCGAGCCACTGTGTCTTGCTGTGACCCATAGGCTTTGCCTCACCGCCATATACACTGCCACGTGCGACCGGCGCAGGGCCTGCTAAAGGTGCCCCAGACATGAACAACACCCGCTCTCTCTCGCGCCGATTTGCCAGCCCTTGGTTGAACGTCAACACGCCGCTCACCCGGCTCTTATTGAACCACGTCATGGCTTCTGCTGCGCCTGCGTAGTTGCCTACATTCAGACGACGCAGGGCTGTAGAAGAGTGCCAAGCGCCCGCCCCAATGTTGAAAATCAGGCTGGCTGTTGCGGAGTGCTGGTTTACAGTAAGCGGAACCCTGACCGTAGCCTCGATTAGACGGAGAACCCACACCATATCCTCGCGCATGAATTCTTCGGCCTGTTCCATTGTGATCACCATACCGTAGACTACGCCCTTGGTGTGGCCCCAACCAATCGTCCAAACGCCTGCGCTGTCACGGTATGCTTTCAGGCGCAGGCCCTCAGATGCCTTGATGATGTCAACGGCGAATGTCACTTAGAGGCGTCCCTAAAGCTTTTCTTGATCTTCTCCCATAAGAACCAGACGACACCACCAATGCCTATGACTAGGAGGATCAGTCCGAAGTAGTCCGAGAAACTGTTTTCCACGTTCATTCTCCTTGAATGTCATTGTCATCTTCGACATAGCGAGGACCGTATGGCGTGTCAACCTTTTCCCCTTGCGTCACTTTGCCGCACTTGCGCCATCCTTGCACTGTCTTGGATTCCCACATACTGATACTGAGCCACGCAATGGTCCAGAACGCCGCAATGGCGGGTAGCAATTTCACAAGCGCACCTGCGGCTACGGCTACGGAAGTCCAATCCAGGAATGCCTTGATCATTCTGTTGTCTCTCGTGCAGGCAGACGGGTTGCGTCACTGACTGTTACTGCCACAAAACGCATGAGGTCTGTAAGTTTCCGCACCTCTGTCAGATTGCGCGGAATTCGAGACAGCAGCACTCGTTCCATTTTTGGATCGGTCATCGCCATGGACAAGAGGCGGGCAGGGGACCCGAAGCCAGTCATCCGTGTAACAATGTCACCTGCAAGCTGGGACATCATGCCAGGGACCTGAATGGTCCCTGTACCCATCCGGCGTCCAATGGCAGCACCGATGATACGAGTGCCCGTGCCTACCGTCCGATCAAAGACGCGAGCCGCCAACGATATCTCGCCTTGCTGGACTGCACTTGCGGAAGCGAGAATCGTGTCAAGACGGCGCATTTCATTGGCGCTGTACACCATACGGAAGACCTGACGAATGCCCGGTTGATTCAACTGAGCAATAACAGTAGTTGGTTTGATGCTCTCGACATTGGTAGACCGAAACAGCCAGTCAACCATGCCGCCCCGTAACGCATCAAGTTCGTTAGGCCGCACCCCTCGGGCACTCGTCGGCATTCGACTGACCAGTTCGCGCACCATTGCAACCCTGTCAGGCGAAGCCATCAGCGTCTGCACTGCATCCCGTGTGTTGGTTCCAGCGAAGGCGGCGAACGCAGATTCCTCAAGCGCTGTTTGTGTTTTCAGGACAGCGGAGATGCGGTCCATTGTCATTTCTGTCTCAGCTTTCACCGCAGGAAAGGCTTCCGCAAATGCCTTTGTCGTCTTGCTGTTCAGGAATTTTTGTCCAGCAGTTGCCCCAGCCCGACGCCCGATCCCGGTAACCTGTCCCGGTGTCAGCCCAGGCCCTGCGGCTTGTGCCGTTTGAGCATCAAGGTCCCGCGCAATCGCCCCAAACTCATTACGGATAAAGCTGCGGGCGGCTTCCATGAGTTGAGGTCGGTTAAGCGTGATCGCGATGTCAGCGATGACTGTGGCACTGGGCTCACCAGAGCCGACACGGACGCTTTGCACCAAGGTCTTGATCGCTGCTTCGGGATTGAAGTCGCCGCCTGTGCGGCCCAACATGAAGCCCTCCAGCGCACCTCCAAAGAAGCGGTCGTTCAGCCAGCGGGAATAACCCAACGCCTCTTGGACGCGTGGATCGTCCGGATACTGCCGCTCAATTTCGGTCAGCAGTCGCTTTTGTGCTCTCTTGTAAAACGCCCGGTGCTGGGTAGACGTTTTCTTATTGCGGATGCGTTCCAGCCATGTGCCCCGCAGCTTAAGCAGGTCACTGATTGAGCGCTTCGCATAGGTCTTGGTCCCGTTTTCTGCCACCTGTTCCCAGTTCAGGATACGCACGACAGCGCCTTCAGGGATTTCCGAGGCCCGTGTGTCAGCACCTGTGCGCTTGATTTGTAGGTTTGTCCACCTGACGATGTTCTTCAGCCCAGGTGTCATGTCACGTTTGCCTTCAATCGCGGCCCACTTCTTGCGCTCCAAAGCACGGGCCGGGCCTTTTTCGAGTTGACGCAACGCGGCCCCCAACCGGGCAATCGCTTTCTGTGGGTTCGTGAACTTTTCACCTGTCTTGCCCTGTGCCAACAGGCCCGGTGCAAACTTTTCGATGACCCTCCGAATTGAATTGTTAGTCTTGATCCGGTCAGACTCTATCTGCTGTTCCGCAAACACGCGAAGCGGCGAGATATTCATTACGCCTTTTTCGTCCGCTGTGGGTTTGTCCATGAATGGACGACGCGGAATTTTTACACCCAGCAGTGCCTTGGAACCTGCAAAGGCAACACCACCAGCAGCGCCTCCGCCAAAGGCACCAGCGGTCTCCAGCAGCGCCCGCAATTCCGGACTCATATCCTCGGAACCAAAGAGTTCCACTGCGGTTCGTGGACCAACTGCTGCGCCAGCCGTGGTCCCACCAAACAGAACCGGATAGTCGCTTGCAAATTGGGTTGCTTGCTTTCCGACATACTGGACGATAGGCAGCCCTTCCGCAGCCGCCATTGCTGGGGCCGCCGCAAGGAAAACCGCTGCCGCCACTGTTGCGTTAAAGACATCTCGACCCAGCCCCGCCGCAAAGCTGTCGAGAGATGCGCTCTCCTGCTGCGGCACAAAGCCCACAGCCTCAAAGGCGTTCATAAGACCTTCAACGGCGTCACCGGGCTCGTCGATGAAACCATCAGACCCCATGAGAACCAGGGCCTCGTGCAGGGCTTCCGGTGCAATTCCTATAAAGTCGGCCAGCGCCACATTGAAACCGACCCCAACATTAGTGATCTGTGTAAGTACAGGCTGGATTGGTACCGCAACTACTTGAGTAAGTGCGTCGAATTCATCAGCCCGTTGCCGTAAAGCCGGAGGAATGAATTGTGTCAGATCATCAAAAAGCGACTGAGTGTCGTCAGCAGGCGGTGCTCCAGGCGGAGCCCCCGCAGGTGGCAGCGCAGCCCCGTCACTCGGCCCCGCAGCAGGAGGCCCTCCAGGAACCGCAGCAGGGGGTGCTACAGCGCCGTCATCAAGTCCGGGTACCTGGACGCCTAAAACGCCCTCAACCTCACCCAGCGCCCCTCTGGCAGCGTCCAGCGGGTCAGTGCTCTGGATACCTTGCAGTTCGGCGTTCAGCGCCTCGCGTGTCGGAAGCTGCGCCCGCATCACTTCGGCAGAAACAAACGCCTCGGAAAGCCGCTCACGTTGGGTATCGGTAATCAGGTTTTGGTTCGGCCCCTGTAACAGATTGACCGCAGTTGCCTGCTCGGTGTCCAGGAAGTCGTGCATCGCAAGCAGGGAGCCGCCGACTTGGTTGGGGCTCTTGCCGAGTTTGATGTTGTCCACAATAGGCGCAAGGGTCACCGCTTCGATCTTCAGCAGTCGGCCTTCACCAGTCGCGTAGTCCCGGAAAGCGTTTTCAATCAGCGTAAGTTGGTTCTGCTGCTGTTTGCGGACGGCGTTTTCAGCGGTTGGAGAGACCACCTGTTCTGCAAAACCGAAGAATGTGGACAACGCGATGGGGACGACGCCGGTTTGGTTGATGATCGAAGCCGGGATGCGGCTTTCAGGCGCAGCATCGGGTGCCGCTGCCGCTTCCGGGGCCACGGATGTTGGCGTCCCGTCCCCCACCATCCCCTGCAAAGCCCTCTTGTCCGCAGCAGAGGCTCCGGTCAACCGCCGCACGTCACTGGTCAATGTGTTGACCAGATCGTAATCGCCAGTAGGCTCACCAACTGCGTTCATCACTGGAACTAATTCGATGACACCCGCAAGTACAAACTCGGCCTCTGTAGTAGTGACCAGTTCTTTTTCGATCAGCGACAGGAAGGCTCGTTCCTCCTGCGTCCGTCCCCCTGTCCCAACAACCAGCTTGGCGACAGCAGCTTGCTTGATAAGCGCCTGCTGTTCTGCTTTTGTCTTACCCGTCTGTGCCGCAAGCTGGACTATCTCACGCACGGCAGGCTCAAGGGTGGCCGTGTCTACCGCAGCCTTTGCCAGGGTCCCAGGTGCCACTCCGGCCTCTACCTCAAGTTCTCCACGTCGCCGTGCCTCGTCGGACATCTTGTTCCGGCGCTCTAACTGGAGAAGTTCTTCCCGCATACGAGCGAGGTCAATTTCGCCTAACTCGGCCTCTGTGATCCCAAGCTGTTGGGCAAGCGATGCGCGAGCACGTTTTGAGCCCGTGGGATCGGTCCGTTTGAGTTCAAGAAGTGCCTGATCGAGTTGGGCCAGCGATTTCGGAGTGACCCCAAGGACTCGTGCTCGTTCGTTCCGCTCCCGTGTCTCCAAAGTCAGAAGGTCTTGTTTCATCTTCAGCAGTTCGAGGTCCGCAACCTCTTCCACTGGCACCTGTGCCTGTCTTGCCAAGTCACGGCGTTCCCGCCCTGTCGTGGACAGCGTAGAGGGCTCAACCATTGACTTGACCTTGGTCAGGAACTCTGGGTCAGTCTGGAGCGCCGTCATACCCTGTGGGGACGCGAGGAAGTCCAGGACAATGCGTTGCGTGTTCAGGCCGCTTTCATCGCTCGACAACTGATGCGCCAAGTCGGCCAGCCCAGTGCTCCGAGCGCCAAGCGCCTGTTCGGTGTCAAATTCCTGTTGTGTCTGGGCTCCGCCGATGCTTCCAATCAGTCCAAAGACTCCCGGAAGGTCAGGGTTGAATACGCGATCAAACATCCCGAGCGATGCAGGCTTAGACTGCGAAGGACCCGCGCGACCTGCAATGGCTCCTGGACCAAAGGGTGAACTTTCATGTGTCATCTTGTTATGGAACCCTGAATGCTGGTGCCCTTGCTTGAGCTTGTTTGTCCACTCACTGCCTGTGTGGTTCCGGAAGTGATGGCGAGGACCTGCAACAGGGCATTGATCTGCTGATTGAATGCCTCAGTCCCGGCCTCCAAGCCGAACTGCTCAATCAGCCGTGGCAGCGCCTGTGCTTGCAGGTTACTGATCAGAGTGTTCACTTCTGCCTCAGTGACCTGCGGGAGGGCGATTGCAGCTTCCTGCTGGCGGCCTCGTTCGGACTCAAAGCCCGCAAAGGCGAGGTTGCTCGCAATGTCCGCTTGCGACTGAGCAACGCCCCTGGTCGCAATGGCAGCGGCCCGGTCAAAGGCGCTTGTGCCTTCTGGTTGTGTGAACTGGCCCGCCTGCGTGAAGCGGCCCGGCAGCACCCGCGTCAGAAGTTCCTCTAGCCCCTGGAGACTTGTGCGCTGGGCGGTTTCGATCTGAGACTGAAGGAACGGATTTTCCGTAAGGAATGCCCCGCTTGCGGTTTGACCTAAGAGGTCCTGCGAAACACTCGTGCTGCCGCCTGTTGCCTTCGCAAGCAACTGATCTAGCAGTGTCTGCTCGCCCGCAGCCACAGGAGCCGCGAACGGACCTTCGGCGATTGGAATGCCCCCTTGGACATCACCACCCCCGCCCCCAATCAGTTGCCGCAACACGTCGGCAAAAGGCCCTTGCAAATCCTTGAACGCATCCGGGGTGATGTCAACCGGACTGGACTTGGACTTTGACTTACTGCCTCCGAAACTTATCATCCTGGTTCCCTCATTGTATCGCCATTTCGATTACAGTGGCAATCTTGTGCCCCTTTACACCCTTCGGTGTCAGAGCACGTATCCACACAGCGTCAGGCTTATCTGTCGCATTCATGGCCCAGAACTTACCGTGCCCGTGCGCGGAAATGTGTTCAACAACGGCTTCCTGCATCCTCTTCGACAGCGCTTTGGTCCCTTCATTATAGATAAGGGTTACCATGGGCAAAGGGAATAGAGCGGAGTCGGGGAAATATCCCATCACCAATCCTTTGGAAACTCCGTCTTCTATCCCCAGAAACAGGAACTTGTCCGCATCGGTTGTGTAATCGAAGAACTCTTTGGCTGTGGTGTCGACGCCGCCAGGGGCCACATGGTCTGTGCCCTCAACTGCGCGTTTGATCAGCATGGCCACGTCGGGAACAAGCAAGGCGCGGGGGTTGCGAAGCAAGATGACTTTAGTCATGGGGGGCTCCTTCGTTGCAAACGGGACATCCTTTACTTAATGTGGCGCGGGTGCCCTTTACAGGGTTCCCGCACAGGCGACATGTGCCGGTCCAGTTGGCGCTGGTGTCCACGGGGCCACCTGCTCCGAGCCTGCGGCGCATTGCGAACTCACGGACGATTTTAATGTGCTCGGTCATCATGCGTCGATCACGCCGAAGGCTTTCCAGTTGCCGGGGGTGCCCCCTGACACACAGACAAAACCGATTTTCCCTCCCGCTGTTGCGCTCCTATTCCAGACAATCTCGCCCTGCCCATGCTCGCCTGACGTGGGCGCAGCAGTATCATTGGTCATGTGCCGTGCCCCACCAGCGCTGCTACCAAGGATGATGCCTTGATGGAATGCGACATTGCCAGCGGAAAAAGCCGAAGCGCGTCCATAGACTCGGGTAGTGAGATCGCTGGTGATGCGGATAGGACGGCGCGAGCCGCTATTCGCGTGCTCTCCGATCATGAATTGTTTTTCGGTTTCATCCCATGCAAGCAGGTTCAGGCCAGTTGAAACGTCACCCTCGACCTTGAAATTGATGAGCTTGTTTGCGGCGTTGTTAAACCTCAGCGTCAGTTCGCGTGGCGGAGTGTGCTGAGCATGGTTCCTCATCTCCAGCGCACCGTGCAGCGTAGTGTCTATCAACCCGTGGAACGAGCCTCTTGGATTGCCCATCAAACCGCCATAGACAGTCGTAGGCTTCACAAGCTGTACAGGTCCCTGGCCGCTCTCGGTGTAGCACCCGACAAATACATTTCGCCCGTTGGCGTTGTCTGTATGGTAGGGGCCACCGAGAAAATAAGTGCCTTCTGCCTGACTTGCCAGCCAAGCAGGAACAAAAGTGTTCGCGGAACCCGAGCCCAAATCAAACCAGACAGTCTCATCGGTGCCTGGCGTCGTCGCCACGAGGTCGGCTTCGGACGCCGCAGCGTTGGCCGCATAAAGGGTGCCGCTGAATTCTACGTGGGACGACTCACCCGCGCCGTTCTCGCCGATTGTCGCCAGGCCGTTTGTTGCCGCATGGAGGCCAATATAAGTATTGCCAAGGAACCCGCTGTCGTGTATGCCCCAACGTCCGTTGCTGCTGGCATCCACGGTAATCGCAATGCCTGTATTCGTATTATCGCCGTCAACGAAAATACCATTCAGGTGGCAGTTCTGTATCCGGGCGCGCTCAACCACCCAACCATTGGCGTTGCCTTCCCGATCTGGTGTGCTGCCGAAAGACGCCACGATGTTTATGCCGTTGCCGGGGAAACCCTTGACCACCAGATCAATTAGCACCGCCCGCGACCGCAGCCAAATACCGTGACCCTTGGTGCTGTCGGTGATATTGGCAATGGTGCCGCCGTCGCTTTCCAGCCACAATGCTTCAATCTTGGCTCCACTTGCTGCAAGATTGCCCTCGCCACTTAGCGCTTCGGTGGTGGCACCGATGGTATCTGTGCTATGGATGATAATGCCGGTAATGTTGACATCCCAGCGCAGTTTGCTGGGCTTGCTGCCGACCTGACCCGAACCCTGGCCAACTAGGTGAACAGCGCGCTTCAGTTCCAGCGTGTTGGCCCCAAGATAGTAGGGCGTATTTGAGGGCGGAACGACTACGCCAACAGTAGACTCGGTGTTGGCGTCCGCATTCAGCGAGGCGAAGTTCAGAGCGTCAATGAACGCTTGCCCGTCATCAGTGGTGTTGTCACCAACAGCACCCGCTTGCTTCACATTTATGTAGCCGTGGCTGTCGGGCACCATTTCCCACCACGCAAGGTCGGCTGACTGGATTTTCAAGTTATGTGCAGGTGCCGCACCGACGCGTTTATAGAGTGCTCCACCGCCGTCTCCATCGGTCGTGTATCCAGTCAACTGAATAGATGTAACCACAATAGGAACAGTGGCAGCTTCAAGCGCGGCTTTTGTGGCATAGCTGGTCAAGGTCGCAGTTGAAACAGAGGTAATCGCCGACACCTGCTGCTGTAAACGCCCCAGAACATCGTGCATGTTCTTTACCAAATCCTCGTTCCACTTGGTCTGTACTGGACGAGTCGCCTGTTCAGGGGGCCGCAGGATGTTTAAAGTGTTTCCGAGGACCATCAGCGAAACCCTCCCTCTTTCATATCAGTGTCATAACCCTGCAAGGTCCACAGACGTCCCGGTGTCCCGAACTCAGGCTCCATGAAACGCGCCACCCGGAAGGGTGACACGAAGTGGCCCCCTGATGGAAGCGCCATGTCGATGGTGAAGGTGGCTGTGCCCTGAAGCGGACCAGCCGCGCTGTCAAACAGGCGCACGGTCACATTCAGGTCTCCGATAGCCGTCTCAGCAAATGGATAGACCCGAGTCAGGAGCCCCCGTTCCCGACCCGAGCCCAGAGCCACCCGCCCAAACCGCACGAAAGACACAAGGTCCGTTCCGTCGGCCTGTTGGTCTTCGTTAAGTAGCCAGATATTTCCGTCTTTGTCTCCGACCAAGTTCTGTGGGAACGCCTGTGCAAAGAAGCGATCATTCCATGCGAAGTTTGTAACCGACCAAGCCTGGGTGAGGTCTGCCCAGGTAGTGCCTGCCGCCTTCTCGAAGAACCCGCTGGTAGTAAACGGAAAAGAGCGTGTAGAGTAAGGGGACCCAAATTCAGGGGCTACGTTCTCTAGATAGTGTTCAGAGAAGGCAGTCACAGCCTGACCATTGACGGAGCCCACGTCTGCATCTGTGTTCAACGGGACGCTCCAGATCAAGTCTCCGTTTTCCTCGTCGAAATGCGCGAAGACCGTGGGTTTCCGGAGTGGGTCCATTTGCCGGATAATCTCTCTCCACAGGTGCGAGTCGACCTCCTTAAGGGTCACCCCGTCGAACTCATATTGCGCGTCTGTCCCGATAAACTGGTGGAAGGCCCCGAACGACACAATTGCGTTGTGCCCGATTGGCCCGATGCCTTCGATATTCTGACGGAAGATGAACACGAACGGGTCGCCGACAAATTGGATCGGGACAATGTGGCCCCCTGAGTATGCGATCAGGTTGTCACCCAACACGATCATATTCTCGATTCGGTCGCCGCCGCTGTGGACTTTGAACTGTTCGGACAATCCTGTGCCCGTGTCCCCCGCAAGCAAGGGCTTTCCCACGTCGCTGTTTATGATAGACGTGGGCTTGTCAGTGCCGCTCACAACAAGGTCCCCGTAAATGGCCATGTTGCTGAACACGGTGACCACACCGCACTTGAAGCCCATGGCCGTGTTCAGAGTCACCTGAGTAGCGGTCCCGTTCCACGACACGATGTCGTCTTTGCTGTTGGTCGCGAGCCAGAGGTCGTCGCCGGAAATTGCGTCATCGGCGAACGAGTCCACGGACCAGCCGTCAGAGACCTGACCCGTGAACAGTCGTCGGATCGTGTATGGGCCGTCAGAGGCTGTGGCTGAGGCCGTGAGCGTGATGCCGGTCTCGCTGCCTACGGAGGCCACCACAAACCAGGTGGCGTCTGGGTCGGTCACTCCGGCGGTCCCAAAGGTGATCTCGTCGCCGGTCTTGATGTTGTTGGTTTGCCACAGAGTGCTTGTGCCCGTGACTGCGGTTCCGCTGGACGCTGCGGTCCCCGTTTCGTACCTCGGTGTCAGGTACACCACGCTGTCAGGGCTCCCTGACACGTACCGATACAGGTCAGTGGGAGTGCCGAAGATCAGGTGCTCGGTTCCGCGCGGGAAGAAGTTGTCGATCAGGATCAGTGGGCCATTGAGCGGGAGCCACGCCTCCGTGCTGAAGGCCGTCCAGCCCAGGTTCTGGTTGCTGAGTTTGCCTTCCTTGATGCGGAAGTTCGCTCCGTCGATCAGCGCCCGAGGGTGCGTGGCGATGGACGGCTGACCCAGGTAGAGGCCCAGACCCGGAGACACGACTGCTGTTGACTTAACCACGGGCCAAAACCTCCACAACCACAAGCCACCCGGCCAACACAGGTGCCCAAGCCTCCCAATGTTTCTGGGCGCTCCAGTCTTTCAAGCCGCCCTGGATAGCCTCTCGCATGGGCCACCCGAATGTATTGAGGACAAGTGCCAACCTGTAGTCGATCAGCCATGCGACCAGCGCAGTCACTAGCGCAGCCACGACAATGTGGATGCTTACCCCGAGCCAGTCATGGGGGAAAAGACGCCCCATATCAGAGCTTCCAGACCTGCACGTCCGCGTAGACTTCCGTTACCGAAAAGCCTGAAGCGGCACCGAACCCGTCCGTGGCCTTGGTCACAGCGCATCGATGCTGGAGTTCAAAGATTTTCGCGGACGCGATAGTAAAGCGCCCTATTACCCAGCTATTGGTTTGGACCGCTGTGCTACCAGCACGCTCGCTCGATCCAAGCAGCGTGTCCGAAGAGTCGCTGATATTCCTAAGTTTAGATTTGTGTTCGTTCAAATCGCCCATTGCAGGGGCTCTTGCTATGATGAAATACGTTCCCGTCGGTAGGGTGAACCGGTTGGCTGATAAGCTGGCACCAGTGATTTCATTGGTAACAGCGGTATTCAGTGTTCGCGTCTGCCACGCGCCAGTGGTAAATGTGCCGCCGTCTGTGCCAGTAGACTTCTGGTCGCGGACGTGAAGCAACGCACCTGCAAAACCGGAACCGGCAACAGCAGTCGCCACAAACGCCGTGGACGCAAGACGTGTTGAATCGTTCCCTGCGGTCTGGGTTGGCGCAGTCGGGTTGCCGGTCAGCGCAGGGCTGGCGATGTTCGCTTTGAGCGCGTCGGCGTCGTCCACGTATTTCTTCGTGGCCGCTTTCAGGTCAGCGTCCGGAACACCAGCCAGAACCAGATCACCCGTCATGGTGCCGCCTGCCAACGGCATCCCCGTGGCACTCGTCAGCACATCGGCAACGTCTCCCGTCGCGAAGCGTGTCTTGAGCACACCGCTCTCGTGCCAAAGGCCCACAAGGTCCGCTGCGATGGTGGGGGTAGCAATGTCGTCCAGTGTGACCTGCGTATGCGTCCCGTTCGTGTTGTGCTCGATCAGAATCCAGTCTTCGATAATATCCCGGAATGTCTGCTCGGCGTTCGGGAAAAGAGAAATCAGGTCACTTGCACCCGGCTTTGATTCATCAGGCAGGAAAGGCGGTGTGGCCATCAGAGTATCCCTATCTTTGCTTCTCTAGCTCCACGATGCGGAACTAACGTGTCGAACCCGCCAAGCCAGATGCGCTTGTCAAGGTTCACAACCACCCCACGTGCAACCGCAGCCTTGGCCAGCCATTGGGCCTCGCGAGCCAAGTCCCAGTTCAGGGCAAATGCCTCTGCTGTGGCGCGGGCCAAAATCCACGGGATCGCATTCACCGTGAACCAGTTTGTGTCAGCGTTTGCCGAGAGCGCAGTCAGGTATCTCCAGTAGGGCACCGTAACCCGATAGAGGCCATTGGTGTAGTCGCTGAGTGCGTCCGGAAGCGGGTACACGTCGATGTCACTGACCCCGGCCTCGGTCTCTTCGCCAACCAACAGCGCCTTTGGCGCACCTCGGTCATCGGCTGACCCGACCCCGAATTTCTTGAGCACGGCCTGGACGTTGGGCGCAATGACGATTTCGCTGACAATGCCGAAGTTTGACGTGAGATACGAGCGGCCACGAAAGCTCTTGAAATCGGTCGGCGTGGTGACCAGTTTCCGGGTCCCTTCAACCGTGGTTGCGTCCACGGATGTTCGCATGACGCGGAAGTTGTGGAAGTCTTCAAGCTCCCGGATCGCCTCATTGATCAGGTCCGGGACCTCGGCAGTCACTGTATCCGGAAGGTCGATCACCCGGCGCTTCACGCGCGTCTGAAGGGTCTCAAAATCAGTCACAGTTTTCCTCCATTGCCCCTACTCTTAATTTAGGGAGCGCACCCCCAAAAGGAAAGGGCCTGGGCTTTTACCCCCAGGCCCGCCTTCGGGTTACTTTCGTGTACCCTTCTTACGTCTTCGCGCTGCCATCATCTGTCTCCTTCTCTTCGGGGACCAAGTGGTCCAGCAAAAGTTTGGCCTCTTCCTGTGGAATCGCAATCGGCGTCAGTTTGTTGTTCTCGTCGTCAAAGACGTAGGCGTTCCCTAGCGCCAATTTCACAACCCGATACCCGCCACGCTCCCAAAGAACGGTCTCTTCGTCAGCAGTGATTGCGAGTTCCAGTTCGATTTCGATGGCCGTCATGGCCTCGGCCATCCGCTCACGCTTCAGCCGCTCTTTCCCCAATGTCTCGACATCAAAGGCGGCTTGTTTCGCAATCTTTTCCGGAATTTCCTTTCCGAACGTGTTCAGATACACCCCCGGTGTGTCGATATACATGTACACCAGTCCCATGGACGGATGCTCTTGAATCATTACCCCCCGATTGACATCAATGCCATCGGACATTCTTTTATCTCCCGTCGTTGAGGTGGGTTATCATGTCACTTACTTTGTCGGCCAGACTGGCCACAGCGTTGGTCAACGAGATATTTGCCAATCTCTGAGCGATGTTACCGACAACAAGGGCCTTAAAGTTGTCATTGATCATGACGATGGCGGCGTCCCGAGTGGTACTGCTTGAGAACGCACCTCCAGTAGCACCACTGCCACCGGGTACAATCTCCAGAAGGTCGGTCACAGTAGCGCCACCCGTACTATCTGTAAGAGCGGTGTGATTGGTCACTACTGCAAGGGTTTCGGCAGCGGTGCCGCCCGAGCTATCAGTCAGGGCCGCAACAGTGGTCCCCGCCTCTCTAAGCGGGTCCCCTGGAGCCTTCGCTGCGCCGTAAAGGGTCATCAGACATCCTCACGTACTAGCCGCACAGACGTGCCGGTGTTAGCCGCCCCGGTATGGAAACCGAGTTCCTGCACCTGTGCCCAGATGACCACTGCACCTGCGTCGGACCCACCATCTGAGGTGATGAAGATTTCCTGATTCGAGCGCACCGCCAGCAGGACCGGAGTGGCACTGTGAACATCGAGCCCATCTGAGCCAGTCGCAACAGCCGCCGTGTCAGGCACCGCCAACAGAATTTCCTTAACATCGTCGATGGCCGAACTCGTGAACGTGGCTGTGTAGGCCGAATGGCTGGTCGAGTTACCATCGTCCAAATCCCGAACACCAACGGTCAGTTTGGAGTCAGCAGTCGTTAGCGCCGTGGTGGTGAGAAGGATCAGACGCTTGACTTCAACTGGCCCGCCAAAGCCCACTGTCACTGTGTTCGCGCCGGAGACCGTAAGGGACCCGACAAGAACTGTCTTCTCTTTGCCCCAATAGCCGTGGAGAGTGCTACCCATTTCGTTTTCCTCCGATCAGGTGCTGGAAACGTGAACGACACGAGCCTGCGCAGCCTGTTCCCAGACCAGGAAGGCTTCGAGAATCCCGACCCAACCGATCAGGCGCTCCAGGCCCAGCTTGGCCGAGTTGCCTGCGATCCGAAGCTCCGGAGGCTGCACCTGCAAGAGGCCAGCCGCATCAGCGCCGAAGAAGACAGCCTCGCCTGTGGTGGTTGAAGCCCCCACGTTTTTCGCAAGTGCGTCCACATTGTTGGTTTCGATGAGGGTGAAGCCCTCAACGCTCTTGAGCACACCCGTGATAAGCGGGTCCGCCATAGTCGGAGCCAACCAATCCTTGTATTCCGGGTCATTCTTGATGCCTCGCGCGGCCTTGGTCGAAACGATGCCGACGTACTGGCCGTTCGCAAAGGTCGGGCAAAGCAGGTCCTGACTCAGATAGTCGTGGATTGAGCGTAGATCAGAGACATTCACGTTACGGGTGGCTGTGGTGCCAGCCGTGCCGTTGGTTGTCAGGGTGAACCCACTGGTGGTGGGCACGTACTTGATTGGCGTCTTTTTCATGGCATCCGCTGCCATCTTGTCCATGGTCAGTTCCATCTGCTCGCGCAGGGTGGCCTGAAGCGGAGACATAATGTCGTAGAAGGTAAGCTGCCGCTCGTATTCCGTGACCGGAATCATGAAGCCCCATCGGCTGATGTCGATGGTCTTGGTGTTAACCGCCGGACGGCCTGAAGGCAGATCGTCAGTTTCACCGATTCGCGTGGCCAGAGCCAGCTTCAGGTAGCGGGTGATCGTGTGCGATTCGCCCTTCCCACGCCCAAAGTTGGGCTCCTGCGTCAGGAACCGCATAAAGACTGTGCGGGCAATCGCCTGTCGCCTGATTTTGGAACTCAAAGAGTGATTCTTGTAGGTACCACTCGGTGCGTCAAATGTCCAAGCCATTATCGGTTTCCCTCACCTTCTTTTCATCCTGTGTATTGCTGTGAGCACAAGATATGCTCTTAGTTAGAATTTAGAGAGCCGAGAACCTTTTTTCAAGGCCCCGGCCATGCGTCCCTCACCTGTGGAACCCGGTCTTTTCCTGCCACTCGCGGATATCTGCAAACGCATTGTCCGGTTCAATCGCGACATCTGGCTTGGGCACACTGTCTCCACCACCGAACATGCCACCTGTGCGAGAGGCATCTGCGTCGGGTTCCGGCAACAACTGGGCTCCTGGCTTCCCGAAGATGCTGTCCATCTCACGGGTCACATCTTCCATGAACTTTGCCCGATACGTGAACATGTACTTCTCAACGTCCATGCCCTGCCGCTTAAGGCTCTCTGCTACCTGATTGGCCGCATACTGAACCCTACGGGAATCTTCTGCATATTCCTTGTGTGTGTTCTTGAAGTCGGTCCAAAGCTCATTGTACTGAGAAGTGGCCTGATTCTCCGCAGTGGCCTTGACATTAGCCGCTGTCATCCGGGCCTCTATCCGTGCCGTGATCTGGCGCTCAAGCGCCTTGGCGTAACCTTCAGGGTCTTCCATCACATCGGGAAGTTCCTCGACCTTGGGCACGACCGGAAACGCTGGCAACGTCGGTTTGGCTGGCTGCATCATGAGCGTCATGTTGGTCTCGCGCAGCGCAGCAAGCTGCTTGGAGAGTTCGTCCACCTGCCCCTGCATCTTGGCAACGTCAGGGCTCACAACGGGGGCATCCGGGTCGGGGGTCTTGTCCCCGTCATCGGCCTCGGCTCCAAAGAAAACGGCACCGTCAAGCAGGCCGTGGGGCGCAGGGGACTGATCAGCGTTCGCAGGGATTTGGGGGTCAGGCATGGGTTTCTCCTATGGTCATTTGGTTTGCGATCTTCTCCCCCACATGTTGCCCGATTCGTGCTGTTGTTCCCAGCCGTCTCATCAGACGATAGTATCCGTACATCTCTCGCCAGGCATTGTCACCCACTTCGGCTGTGTACTCGCCTTTTCGGATGGCTGCGAAAACCTGTACTTGTACCGTGTGCATCATGCCATCAAGCTCGGTTTCAACAAAAGGCAAGATGCTTGCAATATGGGAACTTGCGTCTACCTTTTCCAGGTCAGCAGGATCAGGGCCAAGGAACTCTTTCATCGTCCGACACCTGCGCTTTGTAACGCGCCACCGACCTGTGCGGCACCCGCAGCGGAGGGCTCGGCCCCACCGGCCCCTTGGGCAGCGGCGCTCGTGAGTTCACTGATTCTTGTGTCCCTCTCCGATTTCGTAAAACGCTTTGGGTCGATGTTGGACAACTCGAATAGCAAATCCACCAACTTGCCGAAGTCAACAGTCTGGGCGAATGCCGCCACAAGCTGTTCACTCTGCCCGATGATCTGAAGTGTCTGCATGAGACTTTGCAGCATCTGGGACCGCTCTATCAGAGCGCTGATTCCCCGTGCCTGGAATGTGAACGGGTGCTGGACAATTTCCTTGCGCCGGGACATCAGGGCTTCCCACATCTCGGGACCCGCCGCCATGGCCATGCGCTTGTCAGTCTTACTGACGTGTTGCAGCCCTGTCTTCCAGGTCAAGTCGAGCACCGGATTCAGGAACCGAGTCTCGACGGTGTTGGCGATGCTACGGATCAGGGCGCTGGAGTTGCTATCTGCCGTTTTGATCTCAGTGGCCGACGTGCGTCCTTTCGGGGCAAACTGCCCCAAGCCCAGTTCATTGATACTGGCGGCCTCGGAGAGTTCTGATTTCAACGTCGTCCACACTTGCACAACAGAGGGATCAAGTGAACCGAGATTAAGCGAAGCCGCAAAGTCCTTGGCAGAAAAGCCCTCTTCCAACAGGAATGCCTTGTTCGGATGCACACCCTCTGCGGCCTGTTCCGGATTCGCAAGCATAGACGGCACCAGGACGAAGGCATTGAGCGCCGACGTGAAGGCGGCATCGAGAATCAGGTTCGTGAGTTCGGTGAACGTGGACGCAAGCGACCCGAAGTCTTCCATGTAGGAGCGGCCATATACAGAAAGCGGAGCCGGGACCAATGGCGCGAACACCAGCCAGTCCTTGTCATGCCAGAACGGGTTCTTTTCAGGGCCACGTATTATGTGTTTACGGTTCGCGACCACGATCAAAGCGTTCTCGTGAAGTACAGTTCCGTCTTGCGCAACTACAGTGGCGAAATACTCTTCCAACATCACCGTGCGCCGTTGCGATGAGATTTCGTGTCCATGGCCCGACATTTCGCGCTGCCACGTTTCACCATCCATTTTCATGTCCGATTGCAGCCGCTGCATCTCGTCTTCGTTGAAGATCGACTTCTTCTTAGAATCCACGAGTTTCATCATCGTGTTCAGTTCGTGCAAGTCGATCTCGATACGCCGTATCCGATACAGGTTGCGAAAGGTGTGATCCAACCAGACAAAGCGCGGGTCTATGGTTTCAAACGCAACTCGGCCTCCCTTCACATCGTTCTTCCAGAGCACGGTGCCACAGCAAGCTGTGATCGCGCCCATCTTGATCTGTTCCTCGAAAACCGCAGGGAAGGGGAGCGGCTGGCCATTCTGTGACCTGCCACATGTGCTCAACCACATGTCGGTGACACGTTTCACGGTGTCAGCCATTGCATGGTTTTCGTCTGTGGGATCGACTACCGTGTAGAAGTGGTCGTAGTTCGCAACGAGTGCTTCTTTCATGGCGGCGGCGAAGCGATCCACAAAAGCAGGAACCTCGGGCATGACCACTTTGGCCTGCCATGTGGCCTTATGGGTGAAGTCGTGTCGTCCCCAGTACAAGTCCAGGTTTTCCGTCCACTTCGCATCGCGCGGATTCAGACCGCTGGCGCGATTCTGCTCTGCCTCGATGCGATAGCTTTCCAGCGCCTTGAGAACTTCCTGATCATCCTCGTCAGGCGAGAGCTTGTCCCCATCGCGGAGGCCGTCTGTGATTATGTGTTTTGCCATGTTCTTTTATATAACGCGGGCTAGGGTCAAGGTCAACGGCGGCGGCGGCGGAACAGCCAAGTGATCCGGCCAAAGACACCTGACCCAGCAGTGAAGTCGGTCACGGTGTTCATGGCTGTGACAAAGGTAACAGAGATGGCTTTAGTTGTGACCCTTACCGTTGACAACGCCATGGAGGTGACGTGTGAGAATGAGAATGCCTGGGTAAGTGTCAATGCCTTTGAGGTCACCATGGACGTGACAAAGGAAACGGCCTTGACGACACGGGTTTGGCGCGCAAGGGTGTAGCCAGTTGCAAAGCCCACCGCAACCGTGCGCTTGGTTGTCTTGGTAAGTGCCATCGCAGTAGTAAATCCAACAGCGATAGACTTACCAAGTACAGATTCCTTTGCAAGGACCATTGTGGTGACAAAAGCAGCCGAAATGGCCTTAGTGAATACTGTCGCGGTTGTGGTTCCCATGCTGGTAACAAAGGACACGGCTTTGGTAACGCCAGTTTGCCGTGCCAATGAGGTCGTAAACGGAAACCCGACTGTGCGCGTTCTCTTGGTCGTCTTCGTGAGGGCCATGGCAACAGGAAGCGCCACATTGACGGATTTCACGATTGTCGTAGCTGAGGACGAGACCATGGCCGTGGTCATGCCAAAGCTGATGGCCTTTGGGCGCAGAGCGCTGGTAGTCGTTACCATCCCGGTAACCATGCCAAAGTTTATTGTCTTGTCGGTTTGAGTGCCACCCGCCGCCGCAGTATAGTAAAGCGTCGGAACCCTTGGCCGCAGCCCGAGCCATGGGTTTTCTTTCCAGGCCCTGATCTCGCCCGCATTTAGTGCCCGCGCCCAATATGCGCCTTGATACTCGCGACCATTAACGCCGAACGAGCCA